>OCLO01000175.1_pt1 | contig 6440 bp, 5 predicted proteins | sample 1481391 | NCBI WGS metagenome assembly OCLO01 (sample SAMN00990124, study PRJEB22392) | human gut metagenome | reverse complement strand
GCGCGCCTCACGGACGGCGGCGTGCTTCAGGTTCTCGCCAACTGGGCCCACATCGGAGATCAGCCGTGGTCCGAGCGACTGGCCACCTGGGTCGAGGGGACTGGCTGTGACCTGTGGGCTGTCGAGCGGGAACACCTCGACGTCTGCGAATACATCGAGACGTGGCTCACTGACGCCGGCCTCGACGGATCCCCTCAATGGCGTCCTCGCTACGACGAGTGGCTGTCTTACTTCGACACCCTCGACGTCACCGGTGTCTCCCTGGGTTGGATCACGCTGACGAAGGCTGGTCGCGACGAGCCGGATCTGTCCTTCGAGGAATGGCCCTGGCAGGTCGCACAACCCATCGGAGGGACGATGGCCCAGCGAGCCCAGGCCGTCACCTGGGCTCGTCTGAGTGACGAGGACCTGGTGGCCCGGCGCTGGCGTATTGCCTCTGACGTCGACAACGAGACCACCGGACGCCCCGGGGCCACCGATCCGGAGCACATCGTGCTGCGTCAGCGTCGAGGGTTGTGCCGTGCCGTGGAGATGACGACGGCCTCCGGTGGGGTGCTGGGAGCCTGCGACGGGGAACTCACCCTGGGACAGATCACCGGCGCCGTCTCGGTGATCCTCGAGGTCGACCATGAGGACGTCCTCGCCGAGGTGCTCCCGCTGGTCCGCGAGTGCCTGCGTCACGGCATCCTCGAGGCTGCCTGAGTCCTTCAGAACCGGTGGACGATGACCACTCTAGCCCCGGTGGCAGGGGTGTTCCTCGGTGCGCTATTTTTGGTGAGTAAATCATCAAAAAGGAGAACTGATGACCGATCACCAGGAGATCCCCCTCACCGAGACCCATCACTGCAGCTGTGGTGAAAGCAATGCCGGACTGCCCGAGCTCGACGTGCGCACCATTCCGCACGCCATCCGCCACGGTGCCGTCATCGGTGCCTTCGCCCAACTGCAGCCGGGCGCCTCGATGGTCCTCATCGCCCCACACAATCCGCTGCCCCTGCTGAGCCAGCTCGAGCAGATCAATGGATCCCTCGGCATCGAGTACCTCGCCGAGGGCCCGGAGGAGTGGCACATCAAGCTCACCAAGCAGGCCTGAGACCTTCTCGCAGGATGTGAACGCGCCCTGCCTCCGACCTCCTGCCGTCCAGCCCGAAACAGGCTGGCCGAACAGGCTCGTCGGGGGCAGGGTGTTCTCGTTGCGAGCGAACTCGAGGTGCTCGATGCGACGGCTGTTGTTACGGTTGACGCGCGACCACCGGCGACGGTGCCGCTACATTGGGCCGCGGACCGTCCTCCTCGGGGCAGCCCACATCACGTCAACGGAGAAGGCAGGAATGTCACCGACCAAGAGCCTCGTCATCGTCGAGTCACCCCACAAGGCCACGATGATTGCCGGGTACCTGGGGCCCAAGTACACCGTGCGAGCCAGCCAGGGTCACGTGCGAGATCTGCCTACCAGCGCCTCCGAGGTGCCCGCCAAGTACAAGGGTCAGTCCTGGGCGCGCACCGGCGTCAATGTTGACGACGAGTTCACTCCCATCTACGTCGTCTCCCCGGAGAAGCGGTCGACGATCCGTGAGCTCAAGGGCCTGCTCAAGGAGTCCGACGAACTTCTGCTCGCCACCGATGGTGACCGCGAGGGGGAGGCCATTGCCTGGCATCTGCTCGACGAACTCAAGCCCAAGGTTCCGGTGCGCCGGATGGTCTTCAACGAGATCACCGAGAAGGCCATCAACGAGGCCGTCGCCAACACCCGTGAACTTGACACCGACCTCGTCGACGCTCAGGAGACCCGACGCATCCTTGACCGTCTCTATGGCTACGAGGTCTCCCCAGTGCTGTGGAAGAAAGTGCTTCCGCGGCTGTCCGCCGGTCGTGTGCAGTCGGTGGCGACCCGTCTGGTCGTCGACCGTGAGCGTGAACGGATGGCCTTCACCAGCGCCAATTACTGGGACATGGAGGCCGTTCTGGCCGCCAAGTCCGATGAGTTCAACGCTCGTCTCGTCGCCCTGGACGACACCAAGATCGCTGCCGGACGCGACTTCGACTCCCACGGCGACCTCACCTCCAAGGTGCGCCGCCTCGACGAGGCCACCGCGACCACCATCGCGAAGGCCCTGGAGAAGGCCTCGTTCTCCGTCACCAAGGTCGAGTCCAAGCCGTACACCCGTCGTCCGTACGCTCCTTTCCGCACCACGACCCTGCAACAGGAGGCCGGCCGCAAACTCGGCTTCACCTCCCAGCGCACCATGTCAGTGGCCCAGGAGCTCTACGAGGGCGGCTACATCACCTACATGCGTACCGACTCGGTGGCCCTGTCCCAGGAGGCCATCCGTGCGGCCCGCAGCCAGGCCGCTGAGCTCTACGGTCCCGACCACGTCCCGGACAAGCCGCGCATCTACGCCTCCAAGGTCAAGAACGCCCAGGAGGCCCACGAGGCCATCCGTCCCGCCGGCGAGCACTTCCGCACCCCGGCCGAGACCGGCCTGACCGGCGACAGGTTCAAGCTCTACGAGCTCGTCTGGATGCGTACCCTGGCCTCCCAGATGGCTGACGCCAAGGGCGAGACTCTCTCGGTGACGATCGGCGCCACCCCGTCCTCCCCGATCAGCGTTGCCGACGGTCACGTCAGGACTGCCACCTTCACGGCATCCGGTCGCACCATCACCTTCCACGGCTTCCTGCGCGCCTACGTCCTGCGCGCCTACTTCGAGTCGGTCGACGAGGGAGCCTCCGACGACGCCCAGAAGCGCCTGCCCCAGCTCTCGCAGGGCCAGGACCTGGATCCGCGCGAGGTGACGGCCAACGGTCACGACACACGTCCGCCGGCCCGCTACACCGAGCCCAGTCTGGTGGCGAAACTCGAGGAGCTGGAGATCGGCCGTCCGTCGACCTACGCCTCGATCATCCGCACCATTACCAGCCGTGACTACGTCTTCAAGAAGGGATCGGCCCTCGTCCCGACCTGGCTGGCCTTCGCCGTCACCAGGCTGCTCGAGGAACACTTCTCCAACCTCGTCGACTACCAGTTCACCGCCGACATGGAGGAGACCCTCGACCAGATTGCGCGCGGCAACGCTGACCGCGTCGCGGTGCTCTCGGCCTTCTACTTCGGCCAGACCAAGTCCGACGACGGTGACGTCCCGACGCCCACCGAGGGCCACGAGGGACTGCACCAGCTCGTCACCGAGCTCGGGGACATCGACGCCCGGTCCATCTGCACCTTCCCGATCGGAGACTCCGTCGTCGTCCGGGTGGGTCGCTATGGCACCTACGTCGAGGACTCCGAGGGCAACCGGGCCAACGTCGACGACACCCTTCCCCCCGACGAACTCACCATCAAGGCTGCCAAGGAGCTGCTGGCAAGCCCGAACGGTCAGGATCGCGAGCTCGGGCTGGACCCGCACAGCCACCGTCCGATCGTGGCCCGCAACGGCCGTTTCGGTCCCTACGTCACCGAAGTGCTCGACGACGAGGCCACCGAGGTCGTCGAGACGACCACCAAGGACGGCAAGAAGCGTCGCACCAAGCGCAAGGTGAAGCCGCGCACCGCCAGCCTGTTCAAGTCGATGAATCTCGAGACCGTCACCCTCGACGAGGCTCTCAAGCTGCTCTCCCTGCCACGCGTGGTGGGCACGGCCGCCGACGGCACCGAGATCACCGCCCAGAACGGACGCTACGGCCCGTACCTCAAGAAGGGCACCGACTCGCGCTCCCTGGGCAGCGAGGAGGAGATCTTCTCCATCACCCCGGAGCAGGCCGAGGCCATCTACGCCCAGCCCAAACAACGCGGTCGCGCGGCCGCAAAGCCGCCGCTGCGTGAGCTCGGCGAGGACCCGACCTCCGGGCGTCCGATCGTCGTCAAGGACGGCCGTTTCGGCCCTTACGTCACCGACGGCGAGACCAACGCGACCCTGCGCAAGGACGACTCGGTCGAGGCCATCACTCCCGAGCGCGCACAGGAGTTGCTGGCCGAGAAGAGGGCCAAGGGCCCGGCCAGGAAGAGGACGACGCGGAAGACGACCACCCGTAAGACCACTGCGAGGAAGTCGACGACCAAGTCCACCTCGAGGTCCACGTCTTCCAAGTCGACCACGACGAAGAAGGCAGCTGCGAAGTCGTCGTCAGGAAGCTGAGATGACCACGGCGTGGCATTCGGGAAGCACCGAACCGTTGTACTTCGAGTTGGCGTGGACGGCTGCTCGACCGGTTCCGGCCGACCTGCACACCACCGTCGCCGCTGTCGGGGCGCGTCGCACCATTGAGTGCGAGGTCACCCTGCTCGATTCCCCGGACCACCGACTGCTGAGATCGGGAATCGTCATTGCTCACCGCGTCGTCGACGGGCTGGGGGAGTGGTACATGGACGCTCCGGAATGGTCGTCATGGCTTCCGGTTGCTCGGTCGGTGGCCCTCGACGCGGCCGGTGAGCTGCCCCGGGACTTCGCCTGCCTGGCTCGTCCGTTCCTGCGCGGGGCGACCCTGTGTCCGGTGGCGGCCCTGTGGCCCGCATGCGCGACGGCGGGATTGCCGTCGTCCAGTCCGGGGTGACGACGTCGAGGGTTCGCGAGCTGACCATTAACCCGCGTCGGGGGCTCACAGAGGGTCAGCGGGAATGGCTTACCAACCGCATCTTCGCTCTGGGCGGGGTGCCCGTCACCCGTCATCCCTCGGTGCTGCGCCGCCTGGGCCCGGGTGCCGGAGCCCTGACCGATTACCCACGTCCTCATCTGCATGACGGCGCCGGTACACAGGCGTGGGTGTCAGCCCAGCTGGCCGGGCGACTGCGCGACGTCGTCGAGGCGGACCTGGCCGCGCGGTGCCAGGGAATGGACCTCGGGTCGACTGAGACGAAACGTACCGAGCCGCGCGTCCTTCCCGAGTCCCCGGACCGCACTGACCTGGTTGGCATGGGGTACGACCCGGTGACGGCCTCGGCTCCCAGCATCCACGACGGCACTCACGGGTCCATTCGGCCTCTCCAGAAGGAGATTCATGCGCTGTCGGAGGCCCTTGACGCGATGTCGGGCCTGCTCGATCCGCCATGGGTCGATCGTGCCCGGGATCTGTGTCTGCGGATGATGGAGCTGGACCCCAGCCACATCAGCATCCACAGCCTGCCCCGCGAGTACTACCAGTTGCTCGAGGAGATGACGGCGGCGGCGCGGTCTCCGCGTGTGACTGTTGATCCCGACCTTCCCGCCCGTTCGACGATGAAGCGCATGCTCAAGGAGTCGGTCGCTCAGGCGGTGGCGGCCTGCGATGACGTCGAGGGCTCCCAGGGATGGGCGGCGGCCGAGACGTCTGCCCGTCATGCTGTCGCAGTCGCCGGCATCCTTGACACCGGTCGAGCCGAGAAGGTAGCCAAGCGACTGCGGCCGGTCGTCAAGGAACTTGCCCGGACCAAGAACAACGTGACCGAGGACGTCGACGTCTCCGGGATGTCTCCCGAGCAGGCCTTCGAGGCTGGACGTCAGGTGGAGCGAACTCGGGCGGCCATGTCCGCAGCCCGGCAATCGTTCCGGGACGACTGGCCACAGTATCGTCGCAAGATCCTGAAGGCCCTCCATGACTGATCAGCACACTCGTACCGGACGCGATCTGGGCGGCCTCTTCATCGTCCTCGAGGGTGGGGACGGTGCCGGCAAGACGACTCAGTCCCGGTTACTCGACCAGTGGCTGACGAGTCAGCGCATTTCGCACCTCATGACCCGTGAGCCTGGTGGTTCCGGCCTCGGGCAGAGGATTCGGGAACTGGTGCTGTTCCCCGACTCGGCGGAGATCTGCCCGCGTGCGGAGGCCCTGCTCTACAACGCTGACAAGGCGCAACACGTCGAGCAGGTGGTCATACCGGCTCTGCGTGAGGGCAAGGTCGTCGTCTGTGATCGCTACATCGACTCGACGATCGCCTATCAGGGGGCCGGGCGAGTCCTCGATCCTGAGGAGGTGGCCCAGCTCGCGAGTTGGGCGACGGCCGGCCTCGTCCCCGATCTGACGGTGCTGCTCGACGTCGATCCCTCCGAGGGGGCCGGGAAGATTGCCGCCAAGGATCGTATGGAGGCGGCCGGTGAGGAGTTCCACCGGCGGGTTCGTCAACACTTCCTCGACCTTGCCGACACTCACCCGGAGCGCTATCTCGTCCTCAACGCTCGGAAGCGTCGTGAAGAGATCCGCGATGCCATCAGCAAGCAGGTGAGCGAACTCCTCGGCCGGTGAGCAATCGAACGCCGTCACCACGAAGGTGTCGGCATGATCTGCAACGATGATCCCGTGAGCGATGTGTTGACCGGTGTGTGGGCCGATCTCGTGGGTCAGGAGAAGGCCGTCGAGGTGCTGCGCCGTGCGGCGGAGTCGCAACCGGGTTGCTCCTCCCACGCCATGAGCCATGCCTGGCTCATCACCGGACCGCCAGGATCGGGCCGGTCCAACGCGGCCAAAGGCTT
>OCLO01000174.1_pt1 | contig 6519 bp, 6 predicted proteins | sample 1481391 | NCBI WGS metagenome assembly OCLO01 (sample SAMN00990124, study PRJEB22392) | human gut metagenome | reverse complement strand
GGCTGTCTCGGCGGACGCGGCGAGCGCACCGGTAACGTCGACCTGGTCACCCTGGGCATGAACCTCGTCAGCCAGGGAGTTGACGCCGGTATCGACTTCTCCGACATGCCCAAGATCCGCCGCACCGTCGAGTACTGCACCTGTCTGCCAGTACCGGCCCGCCAGCCCTACTCCGGCGATCTGGTCTTCACCGCCTTCTCCGGTTCCCACCAGGACGCCATCAAGAAGGGTCTGGAAGACCTGGCCCGGCGCGCCGAGGACCAGGGCATTGACATCAATGAGATCGGCTGGGAGGCCCCGTACCTGCCCGTCGACCCGCACGACCTCGGCCGTACCTACGAGGCCGTCATCCGCGTCAACAGCCAGTCCGGCAAGGGCGGCATGGCCTACCTCATGAAGACCGAGCACCAGGTCGACCTGCCGCGTCGTCTGCAGATCGAGTTTTCCCGTGCGGTGCAGAACTACACCGACGACCAGGCTCGCGAGGTCTCCCACGACGAGATCTGGGACCTGTTCAACCGCGAGTACCTGCAGGTGCCCGGTATCGAGCTGGTCAGCCGCACGACCTCCACGGAGTCCGGCTCCTACCAGCTCACCGCCAACCTGCGGAACAACGACGAGGACGCCCAGATCCATGGTGAGGGCAACGGTGCGGTCTCGGCCTTCATCGACGCCCTGGCCTCCCTCGACGTCGCCGTCCAGGTGCTCGACTACTCCGAGCACGCCATGACGTCCGGCGGCACCGCGAAGGCCGCCGCCTACGTCGAGTGTGAGATCGGAGATGGCGAGACCTCGCAGATCCTCTGGGGCGTCGGAATCGATCCCGACATCACCCAGGCCTCCCTCAAAGCCGTTGTCAGCGCGGTGAATCGCTCCCGCCGCTGACCCGGCCAAGGGCGGGCGACCAGCAAGATCAGGCGGTGGGGCTGACCTCATTGGGGACGGCCCCACCGAACCTGCGGTCCCGCTTCGCGTACTCCAGGACGGCGTCCCACAGGTCTCGACGATCGACGTCGGGCCACAGCACGTCGGAGAACACCATCTCGGCGTAGGCCGATTGCCACAACAGGAAGTTCGATGTGCGCTGCTCTCCCGAGGAGCGCCAGAACAGGTCGACGTCAGGAATCTCTGGTTCGTCGAGGTGAGTGCGGAAGGTCTTCTCGGTGATGTGATCCGGATCGATCTTCCCCTCGGTCGCCAGCCTGGCGATGTCTCGCACCGCGTCGACGATCTCGGCGCGACCGCCGTAGTTCACGCAGAACTGCAGGGTCAGGACGGTGTTGTCGGCCGACTGCTGCTCGGCCGACTCCAGCTCCTTGATGACCGACTTCCACAACTTGGGGTGACGACCTGCCCAGCGGATACGCACCCCCATGGCGTCAAGCTGGTCACGACGACGGTGGATGACGTCGCGGTTGAACCCCATCAACCAACGCACTTCGTCGGGGGAGCGCTTCCAGTTCTCGGTGGAGAAGGCGTAGGCGCTCAGGTAGGGGATGCCCATCTCGATGGCCCCCTCGATGACGTCGAAGAGGGCGTCCTCACCACGGGCATGCCCCTCGGTTCGCTTGAGGCCGCGCTGCTTGGCCCACCGTCCATTGCCGTCCATGACGATGGCGACATGTCGGGGGATGAGCTCTGGAGGCAGTTCCGGAGGACGAGCTCCGGACGGATGCGGCAGCGGGCCGCGCTTCGGGGGTCGCGGTGTGGTGTGAGCCATGGGTCACAGCGTAGTGGCGTTGCGCTCGCCTGGGATCCGACGTTGTTGGTGTTACAGCCGACGTCCCATGTTGTACAGACAGACCAGCAGCAACTGGCAAGTCTGCTTCGACCATCACAGGGTCGTCCAGACGATGATGGTCGTCCGGGCGATGATGATTCCCGAGCCGAGACAGGCGATGATCGAGGCGACGCTGGTCCAGTGGCCGATGCGCTCTCGAGTCCGTCCGGAGATACCCGAGGAATTGGGTCGCAGACGATCGACAACGATCGGCAGCCATGCCGGGACCAGGACGATCCACCACGAGACGATGAAGGTCAGTATGCGCACGATGAGTGGCAGGTCGGCTGTTCCGATGCGCTGGCTTGACGAGATGAACAGTGGGATTGTCGTGAAGTTGGTGGCCATGCCGAGAGCACCCCAGGTGAACATGCCGTGAGCACCCGTGGATCGCGGACCTGACGATTTCTTGTGTCGGAATTTCTGGACGCGATGGGATCCCCATTTCTTCCACGCCAGATAACAGCCGAAGAGGAAGAGCAGAATGCCCAGTACACGGTCGACGGCGTGGGAAGCCAGCTGACGGGATGCGAAGTCGGTGGCGGCACTTCCAAGCAAGCCAAAACTCGTGATGCCAATGGCGCCGAGCACCAGCCCGGCCCCCGACACGAAGGCCCAACCATGGTTCTGTTTCTGGCCATGCACAGCGGCGCTGGCATTGAGGATCATGACCGGACTGACGGCTGCCACGAGCACCAGGTACCACACGCTGCCGAGCAGCGCGACAAAGGTATCCATGAGGCTTCTCCTGGTGGGGGGTCGCAACAACGTTACTGGGTGGGGGCATGCTCAGAGTCGGCGGACACCCTGAGAGGCCAGGCATGGCAGTTTTGCGCGGAACATTTTCGGCTGCACACCGTGACTGGGAGACAATAGGTGTCATGCCCACCTACCGCGATCAAGCCGTCGTCCTGCGCACACACAAGCTGGGTGAGGCCGATCGCATCGTCTCCATGCTGTCGCGGGAACACGGCAAGATTCGCGCAGTAGCCAGAGGTGTCCGACGCACCTCCAGCAAGTTCGGGGCCCGGTTGGACCCTTTCAACCTCGTCGATCTGCAGTTGGTGCAGGGGCGAAACCTTGACGTCGTCGCTCAGGTGGAATGCCTTCACCCATATTCCGCGCCACTGCGTCAGGACTATGGGCTCTTCACGGCCGCAGAGGTCATGGTCGAGGCCGCCGATCACCTGGTCCCGGTGGATCGGGAGCCTGCCCCGGCCCAGTATCGCTTGCTCGCCGGTGCGCTGCGGGTTCTTGGCCGGGGGACGACTGACGGCCCACGTCCACCTGAGATGGTGTTGGACTCCTACTTGTTGCGATCCTTGTCGGCGTCGGGATATGCCCCGGATCTGGTCGATTGCGTCCGCTGCGGAGCTCCCGGCCCGCACCCTGGGTTCTCGCCCAGCCTGGGCGGAGTGGTCTGCATCAACTGTCAGCCACCGGGCACGCCACATCCCCATGAAGAGACGATCGCCTACCTGCAGGCGCTGCTCGGGGCTCGTCGCCGCCTTCGTGTCCTGGCACATGGATCGAGGACTGCGTTCGATGCCATTCCTGGAGCGTTGACCCGGTCTGGAGCCTGACCTCTGGCCACCTGCGGTGGCTACGACGACACTTCTACGGTTAATCACAACGTGCCGATCATCCACACCGACACCAGCGGTCCAGTGAAAGCCAATCTGCTCAGCACCCATCCGGTGTGCAAGCAGGCCGACTACCGCGCCGTGATCTCCCCGGGATGGGGGACACCTTCAAGCCCTACGAGGCCTTCGAGACGACCAGTACCACTGACCGGGAGATGCCGCTCACCCAGGCTGGTCGCCTTCCTGACGACCGAACCACGTGGAATGACCAGGACATCAATTCCTAGAAGTGGACCTGGAACGACACGAATAACTATCAGAACGCTGGACTGTTCTGAGCTGTCAGAGATAGCGGGAGGCCGGCGTGATGTCGGCCTCATGTTTGTGTGTTCTTGTACGGAGTATCAGGTTTGGCGCGCGGGATCCGAGCATCGACGATCCACCAACCATTGCGCAGACCAATGGAGATCTCACCACGGAGTAGGGAGACCCGCTCCTTGAGTCGCGCAATACCCATCCCGGTGGAACGGACGGGTTCAATCTGGGATCCGGTAACCGGATTGGAGACGGTGACGACAACGTCATCTCCATCGTCTCTGACAATAATCTTTGCCGTGGTCGGACCATTGTGTTTGATCGCGTTCGCGGTCGACTCGTCGAGGATTCGGTTGACGGCGTCGGAAACACTCACTGGCATCGGTTCGCAATCAACCGACCAGTCGACGTGCCATCCCAAGGTTTCAAGGCGCGTCACCATGGCTGCCACGGTGGCCTCGACGGAGTCCTCATGGGTGGGGGAGGACACCAGCGGAAGATTCTGGTTTCGCAGTACCAGGAGCAGGCGCTGAAGGTCGTCGAGGGCCGTCCGGGAGGTCGTTTCAATGGACTTCGATGCCGTGATGACGTCTTCGTCAGCGGTATTGAGGCGGAGGGAACCCGCCAGCATGGTGATGACGGTGAGGTCCTTGGCCACGACGTCGTGGAGCTCGGCTGCCAGCTGTTGGCGTTCTTCCTCGCGGGCATGGGCCGCCTGTTCGAGGGCGTCAGCTGCTTGTTTCTCCGCCTGCTTGCGGCGGTGATCGATCCAGCGGAATGCAGAGCCGAATCCGACGCCGATCCCGCATGCGAGGCCAGCGACCAATAAGATGGAAGCCCATCGTGCCTCATGAGCGGTCGCTCGAACCATGACGACAGCTGCTCCGATAATTATCGGAATGAAATGGCGTCTTAGGCCGTGTTGGCTGGCGAAGAATGCAAGCACGACCAGCAGAGGAATGCTAACTGCGATTTTTCCCGCGGCTACGCTACTGACCAGGCCGACAAGCAGTAGCAATTCCTGTAGCGCAGGACGCTCCCAACACAGCAAGGCCACCGTGGTGAAGACATAAGTGGCTACCAGCCAGATCATCGTACTGCTGCATCGGTGAGTTACGACAGCCATGCGAAGATCGTCCGCGCCGGAAAGCACCAGCACGGTGATGATGGTAGCCGTGATGCCAGAGGTTCGACTGCTCCCTCTGGGGATGAGGCGACGTCCAGGCGAACCGCTATTCACTTTGGTGTGTTTCCCCGTGGGCCAAACAGGCTACATATTGGATACAGGATCAGTCATAACACCAATTAGGATAGATGGCGCACAAGCCTTCTATAATTCCCTCGACATGTGCCTTTGGCTGCGTATTGACGGCGTTCTGGACAGGGGTGGACTCGGCGGAGGCCTGAGCGGGGACTGCCATCGAGAAGGAGCTAATTGCCAAGGCAGCCACGATGCCGGTGATGATTTTCTTCATGGGCACAATGTATCCCTTCGGAGGGGTCATCTACAACGGGGTGCAGGGAGTCGCGTGCATGTCGCTGACACGTGCAGCGACATGCTGTGCGCATGGGCCGGTTGGCTGCTCACATGGCCGGAAATCTGGCCTGCTTCTGATTATTTGTTCGTCAGTGGCGCTGGGTCGAACCCGGTGTCATGAGGACTGCTCGGACATGCGAGGATGGTGAGCAGCGTAAGGAGGTGCGATGTCAGTTCGACTCGTCGTCACTGACGATCATCCGATCATGAGGCAGGCCCTCGCGGGCTATTTCTCCCGCGTCGAGGAGATGGAGGTCGTCGGGCAGGCCTCCAACGGTCGTGAAGCCGTCGAGCTCGTTGACCAGCTGTTGCCCGACGTCGTCCTCATGGACCTCAAAATGCCTGAGATGGACGGTCTGACGGCCACCCGAATGATCGTCTCCCGCCATCCTTCTGTTCGCGTCGTCGCCCTGACCACCTTCGCCCGCCGGGACATCGTCGTCGAGGCCATCCTTGCCGGTGCCGCCGGATACCTCCTCAAGGAGTCCGAGCCCGAAGCCGTCATCGCTGGGGTACGCGCCGTCATGGCCGGTCAGCGCCGTCATGGCCGGTCAGGTGACCGTCTCACCAGAGATCGCCCGAGGGGTTGTCGAGACCTTCTCGGCCCAGGTCGGGGGTAAGGCAACACCTCGTCAGGTCGACATGAACCCGGTGGAACTCTCCAACGCCGACGACGACGTCCTCAAGCTTCTCGCCGAGGGGCTGTCGAACGCGGTCATCGCGGAAGAACTGTGCCTCAGTGAGTCTGCCGTCAAACAGCGTATTGGTCATCTGGCGAAGAAACTGGGAGTGCGAAGCCGTCTCGAGGTGCTGGTGCGAGCCTGCGAGCTGGGTCTCGTCACCCCGCGGCTGCGCCGCTGATCAGGAATTGTCGCGCGTTGTCGAGCACTCCGAGCAGATCCCGAACAACTCCAATTCGTGTCCGGTCTCGCTGAACCCGTGCTTGGCAGCGATGTCGCGCGCCCAGTCCTCCAGGATCTTCTCCGGGCCAATCTCGACAGCCTTGCCGCAATTACGGCACACCAGATGGTGGTGGTGAGCTGAGGAACAGCGTCGGTAGGTCATCTCGCCATCCTCGGAGCGGATGGCATCGAGCTCGCCGTCCTCGGCCATCGTCTGCAAGTTCCGGTAGACCGTGGCCAGACCGACCTGGTCCCCCCGTTCCCTCAGTTGGTCGTGGACCTGCTGGGCAGTGAGGAAGAACGACTCGTCGTCAAACAGAGCACGAATGGCAAGGCGCTGTTTGGTCGTACGCCGCCGATTCTCCACCATGATCAACTCACTGCTGGGCCTGGAATTGCCTC
>OCLO01000169.1_pt1 | contig 7049 bp, 5 predicted proteins | sample 1481391 | NCBI WGS metagenome assembly OCLO01 (sample SAMN00990124, study PRJEB22392) | human gut metagenome | reverse complement strand
CCCGGGGGTCCTCGGCCGCCTTGGTGTCGGCCCACCTCAAGCCGGGAGTCCCCGAGGAGGAGCTGACCGGAGCCGTCGACGAGATCATTGCCGAGTTCGCTGCCAACGGGCCGCGGGAAGCCGAACTGGAACGGGCCCGGGCGCAGGTGGAACGGGACTGGTTGGAATCCTTGGCCGTCGTCGACGAACGGGCCGACCTGCTCAACATGCACGAGACCCTGTTGGGGGACGCCAACCTCGTCAACACCCACCTCGACCGGGTGCGTGCGATCACCGCTGCCCAGGTCACCGAGGCCGCGAAACGGTGGCTCTCCCCTGAGCAAGCATCGACCGTCGTCCACAAGGAGGTGGCGTGATGAAGACCCTCAATGATCGTCCACACGTGCAGCCCGGCTCGCCGTGGTCCTTCCCTCGGTGCAGCGTCGAGACCCTGTCGACCGGTCTGACGGTGGTGCGCATCCCGATGCCCGGTCAGCGCATCACCACGATGGAAATCGGGTTGGACGCGCCCCTGGGTGCTGAGCCGGCTGGCCTCGAAGGTCTTGCCGGACTCGTCGTCCGCACTGCCGACGAGTCGACCGGACCCCACCCTGATGCCGCATTCGCCGAGGCGATGGAATCGATCGGGGCCAGTTACGACGGGTCGGCCGGGTTGACCGGCAGCCACGTCGGCGTCGACGTGCCCATGACACGGTTCAATGGCGCTGCCGAACTCTTCGTCGAGCTGCTGAGGGCCACCAGCCTGGCCGAGGCCGACATCTCCCGTCAGGTCGACGTCGCCCGGGCTTCCCTGGCCCAGACCAGCCAGCGTGGGTCGGCCCTGGCCGGGCTGGCTGCAGCCCGTGCCCTCTGGCCGGAGGGGTCGCGGTCAGCCCTGCCCACCATTGGCACCCTGACATCGGTAGAGAAGCTCGATGCCGAGGCTGCCCGGGAGTTCTGGACCGCACACTGGACCCTCAGCGACGCCGTGTTGGTGGTTGCCGGAGAAGGGGTCGAGAGCCTCGACCTTTCGGTGTTCGAGCAGTGGACCGCCGGTGGGTCGCCGGTGGAGGTCGCCCCGTCGAGGTCTCGCGTTGGTGGGCCGCGAGTGATCCTCGTTGACCGTCCCGACGCTGTGCAGGCCGATGTGAGGATCCAGCAGGCGACGGTGGGACGCTCCCACCCAGGATGGGCGGCCCTCAAGGTGGCGTGTGGTGCCTTGGGCGGCACCTTCGGGTCGCGGCTCAACCAGGTGTTGCGAGAGGACAAGGGCTGGTCCTACGGGGTGGGGATGTCGGCTCGCCCGCTGCTCGACGGCGGGGTGGCGACGGTCTCTGGATCCTTCCGCACCGAGGTCGGCGCTGACGCCGTCGCCGAAGCGTTGAGCATCCTCACCTCCGATGACGACCTGCGTGACGACGAGGTCGATGCCGCCCGCGACCACTCGGTGGGTATTGCCCCGCTGCAGTTCGACACCGCCGGAGCCGTGGCCCATCAGGTGGCTGCTCTGGTGCGGGCGGGTCTGGCGCCGACCTGGGTCGACGATCACCTGGCTGCAGTGGCCTCGGTGAGGGTGGATGGTCAGGAATGGTCAGCCAACACTGCGTGGCGCCAACTTCTCAACCCCGACGACTGGCGGATCGGGATCTGTGGTCGAGCCGAGGACCTGGCTCCGGCGTTGGCCAAGCGTGGGTTGGAGCCAGTCGTCGTCAACCCCACCGAGGTGCTGTCATAGGCGGCTTGTTCTACACGGAACTGCCAGAAAACCGGGATGGTGACGTCATCATCGGGTTTTCAGGCAACTTTTTGGCAGCTCCGTGTAGCAACGCGCCCGTACTCGACTCGCCGAAAGGGGCTGAGTTCCCCTAGACTGTTCGGGTCCACGGGGCATTGGCGCAGTTGGTAGCGCGGCTGCTTTGCAAGCAGTAGGTCAGGGGTTCGAATCCCCTATGCTCCACGTAAGAAAAGAAAATCGAAACCTGCCCCGCCTGATGGCGGGGCAGGTTTGTTTCTGCGGTGACTTCGGCCGGGGCGTCGGTGAGACTGACGAGCCTTACCGTGATCTTGGTCGAGACTGTCCGGCGGTCTCTCGTCCCGCCACTGTGCCGGGGCTCTGAAGAGGTGCACACGGAGTGAGCACTTGGATGTTGACGTCGATTTGGTGTCAGCATCCAACTTGCTTTACGCCACCAGCGTTAACGAGGGATCTGTGTGCCCGCGCAACGACGATCGTAGTCGGGGACATCTCCTCGAACGTCACCAAGGCCAACTACTCCACGGATGGCTACCGTGACCAGTACTGGGATGCTGTGGGCTTCAGCCAAACCCCGAGCGGGATCGTGAGCACACAGCATGGCAGTACGACAACCGAGCAGACCGGTGCGGGTACGTTTGCGTCCCCGCTGCAGCGGAACGGTGCCGGACAGAACAACACCGATAGGCCGTGGGTAGACACCTTCACCTTCGGCAGCGTGTCCTCCAGTGGACTGACGATGGAATACACGAACCGCTTCCTCAAGGAAGCCTTGATTGGCGGCGGCACCTACGTTGGTAAACCAGGCGAGCCGCTCTTCGGCTGGCAGGCCATCAACATTCAGTCGATCTCGTTCACGAGCAACAACTGCGCATGATCGAAACGGAACGGAGATGATGGTCAGCTCTGTTCAGGGCTGACCATCATCGTTCCACGGTCGGCGCGCTGAATCTCCGTCAGCGATGGTCGGAGGACCCCGGCCAAGCCCGAGGATCAGTCGTGCGGATCAAGCACCAACCGATACCCCATCCCCGCATCGGTGATGAGATACCGAGGATTACTCGGCTCGGGCTCCAACTTCTTGCGCAACTGGGAGATGTACAACCGCAAATACCCCGTGTCGGTGACATGCTCCGACCCCCACACCTGGCTCAGCATCGTCTGTCGAGTCACCAACCGACCCTCGTTGTGGATCAACAGCTCGAGCACCCGCCACTCCGTCGGCGTCAACCGGACATTAGCCCCGTCACGAGTAACGGTGTGCGAGGTGAGATCAACCCGCACCGACCCGAAAGCGATAACCGGCTCGGAATCCCCCTCGTCCTGGCCAATCCTCCTCGTCAGGACCCGAATCCGCGCCAACAACTCATCCATCGAGAAGGGCTTGGTGACGTAATCCTCAGCCCCGGCGTCGAGGGCCTCCACCTTCTCCGCCGACCCCGACCGTCCCGAAATAACCAGGATCGGCGCCTGGGACCACCCCCGCACCGCCTCGATGACCTGAACCCCGTCCAGACGCGGCATGCCGAGATCCAGCAGGATGATGTCGGGCTTGTGATCGACAGCCATCTCGAGGGCGTGCTGACCATCGCGGGCCAGCAGGATCTCGTATCCGCGCGCCCCCAGGGTGATCCGCAGCGCCCGCAGGATCTGCGGGTCGTCGTCAGCAATGAGAATCTTCATCGAGCACTCCCCTCCTCAATGTCATCGTGATCCACATCATCGTGGCCAGCCGCCGCATGGCCCACCCTCGGCAGGCTGATGACCATCGTCAGGCCACCACCAGGAGTGTCCTCCAACGCGAGGGTGCCATCCATCCCCTCGACGAAACCCTTCGAGAGGGCCAGCCCCAGTCCCAGCCCGACGGTCGAGTCGGCGTCCCCCAACCGTTGGAAGGGCACCATGACGTCATCGCGACGATCCTCCGGAATCCCCGGACCATGATCGATCACGCGGATCTCCACCCGGTCGGCGAAACTGCTTGTCGCGAGCCGAACCCGGCCACCTGCTGGCTCATATCTCAGCGCATTCGACAACAGGTTGACGACCACCCGCTGCAATAGGGCCGGATCGGCGACCATCTCGGGCACGTCGGCTCCCAGATCGATCTCGACATCCGCCGGCCCCAGGGACAACTCCTCCACGGCCGGCATGATGACCTCGGCCGGGTCGACCGACATCACCGAGACCCCGAGCACGCCGGACTGCAGCCGGGAGACGTCGAGCAGGTCGGTGACGAGGTTGGCCAGTTTCCCCAGGGCGTCATCGGCGGTCTCCAACAGGTCATCACGATCCTGGTCGGACAGACCGGCTCCCTCGCTGCGCAGACCTGAAACGGCAGCGGTCGCGGCCGCAAGGGGCCGACGAAGGTCGTGTCCCACCGCCGACAACAAGGCCGTTCGCACTCGGTCCGTGGCGGCCAGTGGCTCCACCGCCTTGGCCGTTTCCTCCAGTTGCCGCTGGTCCAGGGCCGTCCCCAACTGGGTGGTGATCACCGACAGCAGGCGACGCTCGGAGGCGTCCGGCTCAGGCCCGTGGAACTCGACCACCGAATGATCGTCGATGTGCTGCTCGGTGACTTCATCGCTGGTCGTACCCGAGCTTGCCACGACGCGTCCGTCGGTCAGCACCCGGGCCCCCGACAGCCCGAAGGCCTCGGTCGCCTTGGACAACAACGACTCGACGGCGTCCTCACCGTGCAGCACCGATCCGGCCACCGACTCCAGCAGCCCTGACTCGGCGGCCGCGCGACGTGCCACCCGGGTCTTGCGGGCAGCGCGGTCGACGACGAAGCTCACCAGGGCGGCCGTGAGCAGGTACAGCAGCAGAGCCACCATGTGCAGCGGCTCGTTGACGGTGACGGTGTAGAAGGGCTTGGTGAAGTAGTAGTCCAGGGCAATACCCGAGGCCAGAGCCGCGACGAAGGACGGCAGGGCACCGCCGACCAGGGCCACCACGACAGCCAGAAACTCATAGGTCAGCACATCCGTCGTCAGGGCCTCGGGGCTGCGCGTCGACACCAGCAACCAGGTCAGCAGTGGCCCGAAGACCGCCAGCACGACGAAACCGGCGATGCGGCGACGAGTCGACAAGGACCCACCCATCCGTGGCAGCCGGATTCCCTTGGCCTGGGCACCATGACTGACGATGTGGACGTCAATGGCACCCGAAGCCCGAATGATGTCGGACTCGACGTCATGACCCGTCAGCAACCGCGACAACTTCCCACGCCGACTCGCCCCGATGACGAGCTGGGTGGCGTTGACCGACTTCGCGAACTCGATGAGAGTCTCCGGGATGTCGTCGCCGACGAGCTGGTGAAAGGACCCTCCCAACTGGTCCACCAATCCACGCTGACGAGCCAGTTCACCCGGGTGCGGGGAGCGCAGACCGTCCTCGGTGGTGACGTGGACGGCCAACAGTTCACCACCCCCGGCTCGAGCGGCGATACGGGCACCGCGACGCAACAGGGTCTCCCCCTCGCGTCCACCGGTGAGGGCGACGACCACCCGCTCGCGGGCCTCCCAGTGGGAGTCGATCCCGTGCTCACTGCGGTAATCGGCCAGGGCGTGGTCTACCTCGTCAGCAACCCAGAGCAGGGCCAGCTCGCGCAGGGCGGTGAGGTTGCCCAGTCGGAAGTAGTTGGACAGGGCGGCGTCGATCCGCTCTGCCGGGTACACCTTGCCGCCCGAGAGCCGATCGCGCAGGGCCTGCGGGGCGAGATCGACAACCTCCACCTGGTTGGCCTTGCGCAGCACGGTGTCCGGGATGGTCTCGCGCTGCGGCACCCCGGTGATCTGTTCGACGACGTCATTAAGCGACTCGATGTGCTGGATGTTGACCGTCGAGATGACATCGATCCCGGCGTCCAGCAGTTCCTCGACATCCTGCCAGCGCTTTTCGTGACGCGACCCGGGCGCGTTGGTGTGGGCCAGCTCGTCGACCAGGGCGACGTCGGGATCGCAGGCGAGTACCCCGTCGAGGTCCATCTCGGACAGCTCGATGCCGCGATGTACGACGAGGTGGCGGGGGACGATCTCCAGCCCCTCAGTCATGGCCGCGGTGGCTGCCCGGCCGTGGGTCTCGACGACGGCGATGACGACGTCGGACCCACTCTTGCTCAGGTGCTTGCCCTCGTCGAGCATGGCGTAGGTCTTGCCGACGCCCGGTGCCGCGCCGAGCAGCACCCGCAATCGTCCCCGAGCAGCCACCTCGTCCTCCTTCAGGCCATGATCACGAACTGATCACGTCAGTCAGTGCTGACGATCCAGTTCGGCATTGAGGGTCACGACATTGACCCTAGTCGCACCGAGGAATCCGAGCTGGCGTCCGTCAGTGTTGTTGGCGACAATCCCACGGACGACACTGGGATCGAGGTGACGGGCCTTGGCGACCCGGCTGACCTGGATCTCGGCGTAGGCGGGGCTGATGTGCGGGTCCAGACCAGAGGACGACGCCGTCAGGGCATCGGCCGGAACCCTGCCGGCATCCACCCCGTTGAAGGTCGCCACCTGGCTGCGACGCTCCTTGATGGTCTTGGCCAGGTCCGGGTTCTCAGGCCCCATGTTGGAACCACCCGAGGAAGACCCGTCGTAACCGTTGTCACCGGCGGCCGACGGGCGCGGCTGGAAGTACTCCGGCAGCGGCTTGCCGTCCTTTTCTGTAAAGGACTGACCGATGAGGGTCGAGCCGACCTCCAGCTGGGAGCCATTGGCCTGCCGATGGAGGACGAGCTGTCCCAGCCCGGTCATGACGCCGGTGTACACGACGCCGACGATGACGGTGAACAACAGGATCGAGCGCAGCCCGACGAGGAGGGTACGAGTCCTGGAGGAAATGATCATGATGGGCTCCGATCAGAAACCGGGAATGAGACGGACGAGCAGGTCGATCAGCCAGATGCCGATGAATGGCGCGACAACTCCGCCCAGGCCATAGATGCGCAGGTTCCGGGCGAGAATCTTCGACGCCCCGGCAGGCTTGTAGGACACTCCCTTGAGAGCCAGCGGCACCAGGATGACGATGATGATCGCGTTGAAGATGATCGCCGAGAGCACCGCAGACGCCGGGGAGTGCAGGCCCATGATGTTGAGGGCCGACAGGCCCGGGTAGGTCGCCATGAAAATCGCGGGGATGATCGCGAAGTACTTGGCGATGTCATTGGCGATGGAGAAGGTCGTCAGGGCGCCGCGCGTGATGAGCAACTGCTTGCCGATCCCGACGATGCTGATGAGCTTGGTCGGGTCGGAGTCGAGGTCGACCATGTTGCCGGCCTCCTTGGCGGCCGAGGTACCGGTGTTCATGGCGACACCCACGT
>OCLO01000168.1_pt1 | contig 7067 bp, 8 predicted proteins | sample 1481391 | NCBI WGS metagenome assembly OCLO01 (sample SAMN00990124, study PRJEB22392) | human gut metagenome | reverse complement strand
ACACCGATGAGGGCCTGCGCTCCCGCTGGGGGGACCGCGTCCCGGTCGGCTTCGTCGACGGCACCCTTATTGCCTACTGGACCCTTGACGCCGACACCTTCATGTCGGCCTTGTGTGATGGCCCCACTCTTCCGGCGGTGCTGCCCTGACAGTCGGAACGTCCAGCGGGCGGGCAGGTTTGCACGTTGCCCCGCAGACCAGCACTATTGACTTCAATGCCCAATGTTGGAGCACACCGCCCGGCATGGCGGCAGACACCGGAAGGACTCCAGATGACTGACGAGGCTCTCCAGCCGACGCCACAGCCGGCCGGTGATCTGGGCACCGCGTCGGCCCAGGCCAGGGTGCAGTTCGTGGGTACTGGCCCAGGAGATCCGAATTTGTTGACCCTGGGGGCCGTTGACGCCATCAATCGCGCTCAGGTCATCGTCATTTCGTGCCCAGGACACCGCATTCTGCTCGGCAGCGACTTCCTGGAGCTCCACTCCGACGTCAGGATCGTCTCGGCTGGTAGCCCCGACGAAGAGGCAGCCGTCCTGCCCAGCCAGCCCGGAACGGGCGCACCCACCCCGGTCAAGGTCGCGGAACACTGCGCCGACGTCACCGCCACGATCATTGATGCAGCCTCCCAGGGACTTGAGGTCGTCCGTCTCGTTAGCGGGGACCCCTTCCTCGATGGCGACATCGGTGCCGAGGCCGCTGCCGTGGCCCGCGCCGACCACGACGTCGACGTCGTTCCCGGTGTCACCGGGATGACGGCAGTTCCGGAGTACGCCGGTCTGGCCCTCCATGGCCATGACGTCCAGCTCATCGGTGACGCCGCCTGTCAGCGAGACATCGCGGGCAGGGGATCGACCTGGTCGGCCAACGGACTCGTCGTCGTCAACACTTCGGCTGGCCGGGTTAAGGAGGTCGTCAAGCATGCGGTTGCCTCTGGCCGCAACGAGGACGAGCCGGCAGCCCTCATCTGCCACGGCGCAACGACCCAGCAGACCACCCACACCACCACCCTCGGCGAGCTGCCGCAGACCGCCAAGTCCGCTCGGCTGGCCGACGCCGAGCTGATTCACATTGCCATCGGCAAGGTCGTCGAGGCTCCGGAGCGCGAACAGCTTGACTGGTACGAGTCCAAGCCGCTGTTCGGCTGGAGGATCCTCATCCCGCGCACCCGCGACCACTCCGCGACCCTGCCCTCGCGTCTGCAGAGCTACGGCGCTCACTCCCTCGACGTCCCGACGATCTCGATGGAACCTCCGCGTACCCCGCAGCAAATGGACAAGGCCATTCGCGGTCTCGTCGAGGGACGCTACGAGTGGGTTGTCTTCACCTCCGCCAATGCCGTGCGGGCCGTCTCCGAGAAGCTGGAGCAGATCGGTTTGGACGCCCGCGCTTACTCGGGTCTGCGCATCGCAGCCATCTTCGAGTCGACGATCAACGCTCTGGCCGAGTGGGGAGTGCGACCTGACCTGGTGCCGTCCGGGGAGCAGTCCACCCGCGCCCTGGCCGCAGTGTTCCCGGCCTTCGACGAGGCCCTTGACCCCATCAACCGAGTCTTCGTGCCGCGTGCCGACATTGCCACCGAGTCCCTGTCGGCCGACCTGTCCGAACTGGGCTGGGAGGTCGAGGATGCTGGGAGGTCGAGGATGTCGTCGGATACCGCACCGTTCGTGCCGCTCCGCCGCCAGCCGAGACCCGCGAGGCCATCAAGACCGGCAAGTTCGACGCCGTCGTCTTCACCTCCTCGACGACTGTGCGCAACCTCGTCGGTATCGCCGGCAAGCCGCACAAGCACACCGTCGTCGCTGCCGTGGGCATGCGCACTGCCGAGACCTGCCGGGAGCACGGTCTGACGGTCGACGTCATCGCCCCGGAGCCGACTGCGTTGAGCCTTGCTGACGCCCTCGCCGATTTCGCCGCGAAGCGTCGTGACGACATGGTCGCCAAGGGCCTGCCGGTCGTTCGGCCTTCCCAGCGCAAGCGTCGGGGCCGTCACCCATCACGCTGACGCTGACACAGCCCTATGACGTAGGGTCATGGGCAGAGGCGGGCTCTGCGGTCCGCGAGGTATCGGAAGGGGAGACGATGGGTGCCACGACGACCGTCCACCTGCTGCGTCATGGTGAGGTCGACAACCCGACCGGGGTCTTGTACGGGTGTATGCCTGGATACCACCTGTCACCACTGGGACGACGAATGGCCGCTCGTGCTGCCGAGCATTTCGCTGGTGTTGAGTTGTCCGCCCTGGTGAGCTCCCCGCTGGAGCGCGCCCGGGAGACGATGGCCCCCATCGCCGCTGTGCACCCGGAGCTCGAGGTGCGTGTCGATTCCGACGTCATCGAGGCGGCCAATGTCTTCGAGGGGCAGGTCTTCGGCAAGGGCAACAAGGCTTTGCGCAATCCTCGTAACTGGCGTCATCTGTCGAACCCGTTCACCCCGAGCTGGGGAGAGCCCTACGTCGAGATCGCCGAGCGAATGACCCGGGCGATCATGCGTGCCGCCGAGGAGATTCCTGAGGGCGGACAGGCCCTCGTCGTCTCCCATCAGCTGCCGATCTGGATTGCCCGTTGCGCAGCTGAGGGGCGACATCTTCCCCACGATCCGCGTTCCCGTCAGTGCACCCTCGCCTCCGTGACGAGTTTCGGTGTGCTCGACGGTCGCATCGTGCGCGTCGATTACTGCGAACCGGCCCGCGACCTCATCCCGGCCAAGGACCGTCGGGCCAACATCTCCGCAGGTGGTGCACGGGAGTGAGGACTCGGCTCATCACCGTCCTCGCGGTGACAACCCTCATGGTGACCGGGGTCTCGGCGTGCTCGTCGACCTCAGCCAGTGACGACAAGGGATTTGCGGCCGGTGACGGATCCTGGTCGAGGGTTCCGGCCGACAAACGTGAGCCTGCCCCCGTCCTCACCGGCAAGAACCTGGACGGCAAGGAGATCAGCACCGCTGACGCCAAGGGCAAGGTCATCGTCCTCAACGTGTGGGGATCATGGTGCGCCCCTTGCCGTCACGAGGCCCCAGCCCTGGTGAAGGCTACCGGTCGCACCAAGGATGTCGCCGTCTTCTACGGGTCGCCGTCTTCTACGGCATCAACACCCGAGACCTGGATCCAGGTCCGGCCCAGGCCTTCTCCCGAGCTTTCGACATCACGTACCCGAGCTTCTACGACCCGGACGGGGCGATGCTTCTCAAGTTCAGCGAGCTGCCTCCCAAAGCCATCCCGTCCACCCTCGTCATCGACCGCAAGGGCCGTGCAGCCGCTCGATTCCTGGGAGAGGTGAGCACCGCCACCCTCGTCCAGGCGATCAATGACGTTGCCAAGGAGAGCCAGTGACACCCCTTGACCTGGGGTCCTGGGCCGCTGAGGCACTGACGGGATCGATGGCCGGAGCGATCCCGGTGGCGGTCTTCGCTGGTGTGTTGTCCTTCTTCTCACCGTGCGTCCTGCCCCTCGTCCCCGGCTACCTCAGCTATGTGACGGGTTTGGGCGCGGCCGACGTCATCGAGGGCCGACGTCGGGCCCGCACCGTGGTGGGCACGATTCTCTTTGTCATCGGTTTCACGGTTGTCTTCGTCGCGACCGGCACGGTCATTGGTACCCTCGGCCGGGCACTCATGGGTCATCGGCGGACCATTGAGATCATCGTCGGAGCTTTGACGATCCTGCTTGGCGCCATGTTCGCCGGCCTTGTACCGCTGGGACGACGCGAACTGCGAATCCATCGCCTTCCCCGAGCGGGACTGGCTGCTGCGCCGATCCTGGGAGTCGTCTTCGGGCTGGGCTGGACCCCGTGCATCGGACCGGCCCTCTCGGTGGTCTACGGACTGTCATTGACCCAAGGATCCGCTGTTCGTGGGGCAGTACTGGCCACCTGTTATTCGTTGGGGCTGGGTATCCCGTTCATCGCTGCCGCTGCGGCTCTGGTGTGGATCGGTCGCACGGTCGACGCGGTACGTGCCCACCAACACGTCGTGCAGCGTGTCGGAGGAGTGCTCATGATGGCCATAGGCGTGCTGTTGGTCACCGGGTGGTGGGAGTCGATAATGGCGATGCTGAGAACCTGGGCGGCCAAGTTCGGGGCGGTGATCTGATGGGTGATTCCGTGAAGGACGCGAAAGTGACGGATCCGAGGAGCTCGACCCCGGCTCGTGGGAGCGGCGGACTCGGTTTCGGCGCATCCATGCGGTGGTTGTGGGGTCAGCTGACGAGCATGAGGACGGCCCTCATCCTGCTGTTCCTGCTGGCCCTGGCAGCCATCCCGGGGTCGATGGTGCCGCAGACCGCAAACAGCTGGATCGCATCTACCGGCCGCTGGGGATGTACCACGTCTACACCTCGGTGTGGTTCTCGGCGATCTACCTGCTGCTGTTCATCAGCCTCATCGGCTGCATCATTCCGCGCATCATCAGTCACGTGAAGGCCTTGCGCCGGCAGCCTCCTCGCGTGCCCGCCAGGCTGGACCGGTTGGCAGCCCATGCCTCGACGACCACCTCTGACTCGGCCGAGGAGGTCGACAAGCGAGCCCGGGAGTGGTTGAAAGTCCGACGGTACCGGTTCGTCGTTGACGACGATGGCTCCATTCGTGCCGAGGCCGGACGCCACCGCGAGACGGGCAACCTGATCTTCCACGTCTTTCTGGTTCTCCTGCTCGTTGGTGTCGGTTGGAACACCCTGTGGGGATTCAAGGGAACCTCGGTTGTCGTCGAGGGTCAGGGATTCTCCAACAACATCACCCAGTACGACGAGTTCAAGGCAGGGTCGATGGTCGACACCGACGATCTGGCCCCGTTCTCCATGAATCTGCGCAAGTTCACAGCCTCCTTCGAGACCGGCACGGTTCAGCGTGGTGCTGCTCGCAGCTTCGACGCCACCGTCGACCTCACCGTGGACGGCACGACCGAGACTCGAGACTTGCAGGTCAATCACCCGCTGCGGATCGGCTCGACCAAGGTCCATCTGCTGGGCCATGGCTACGCCGCAGACGTTCTCGTCCGCGACGGAAATGGCAAGGTCGCCTATTCGGGTCCTGTGGTCTTCCTGCCTCATCAAGGCCCCCGACGACCGCCCGTATCGTCTGGCCTTCCAGGGATTCTTCCTACCGACCGGCACGATCACGGCTGGTGGCCCGACCTCCCTCTTCCCAGATGCCCTCAACCCGCAGCTGTACCTGACCGCCTGGTACGGCAAACCGGCCGGCGAGACGGGTGTTCCGTCGAACATCTACACCCTTGACACGACCGGCATGACCCAGGTGACGAACGGCAAGGAGAAGTCCCGATTCGTGCTGTCGCCGGGGCAGGGATACAAGCTGCCCGACGGCAGAGGATCGATCCAGTTCAACGGCTGGCAGCGCTGGGCCAAGATCCAGGTGTCCCAGACCCCTGGTCTACCGCTGACCTTCCTGTCCGTGCTGCTCTCAGTGGCCGGTCTGTGCTTGAGTCTGTTCTCACGGTCGCGACGGGTGTGGATGAGAATGACGCCCATCGAGGAGGGCTTGAAGGTGGAGATCGGTGGCCTGGACCGCAGTGACTCCCGATCCGGTGCGGTGGACGATGTAAACTCTCTGCTGGCTGCGGTACACGGAGATAGCATGTCAGGCGACATCAAGGAGGCCCAGTCGTGAGTGTGGAGAATCTGTCGGCCGTCGGTATCGTCACCGCGGCGGTGCTCTACATGCTTGCCTTCCTGACTCACGTCGTGGAATGGGCCAGTGTTCGCGGGGTCGAGCACCCCAGCCACAAGGCGCGGCTGAGATCCGAGACGTGGGGGAGGATGGGCCTCAACCTCACCGTCCTGGGTGCCATCTGCGCGACCATCGGCGTCGTCTGCCGTGGTATCGCGGCGCATCGGCTGCCCTGGGGCAACATGTACGAGTTCGTCACCTCGGCCCTGCTCTTCGTCGTCATCGCGTACCTCGTCCTCGTCGCCGTCCGCCAGGTCAGGTGGATGGGCATTGCCGTCACCCTGTTGCTGGCCGTTGGTAATGGTCTGGCGGCCACCGTGTTCTACGTGGCCGTCGCGCCGCTGGTCCCGGCCCTGCACTCGGTGTGGTTCGTCATCCACATTGTCGCGGCTTGTATTGCTGCTGCTGCGCTCAACGTCGGTGCCATTGCCTCGATCATGTATCTCATCTCGATGAACGCCCGGGCGAAGGCTGAGCGGACTGGAATTCCCGTCAGGGGATTGCTCGCCAAGCTTCCTTCCCCGGAGTCCATGGACACCCTGGCCTACCGTGCACATGCCATCGGCTTTCCGATCTGGACCTTCACCATCGCGGCGGGCTCAATCTGGGCTGACTCGCCGAGGCTGCCGTCATCGCAGCCTGTGTCACCAGTTACCGGCGCGATCCGCGGTTGCATTCCCATCAGCATGCCGTGTCGTATCTGCGCACCGCCGTCGTGAACAAGGCCAGGGGCCGACAACCGGCAGAACGAGACACAACTCCTCCCCAAGCCCCCGACGAGTTGGCGTACTGGTGTCTGCGGGGGCTGCCGGCCCGACAGCGTGAGGTGCTGGTCCTCAAATTCGCGACAGCAGATCTGTCAGACGACGAGATCGCCGAGACCCTGGGCATGAGCGTCAATGGCGTTCACAACAACGAGACGAAGGGTCTGACTGCCATCGGTGAGACGTTGCGTCCTGATTCCCACACGAATCCCGGCCACGCCGATCCCAGGGTCGAGGCGGTCGTGCGCTCGGCCCTGGAAACCATCATGGAGTCGATCCGTCCGAACTCCGGCTATGACGCCATCACCTCTCAGATTTCCCGGAAACCGCGTCGTGGCCTTCCCGCCAACTGGATCGTCGCCCTGGCCTGTCTGGTGGCACTGGGGCTTGGCATTCTGTCCCCCCTGCTGGGCTCGAATCACAGTTCGACGACGAGCGATTCGGAAGCGGCACCTGCTGCCCGAACTCCGCAGGCCAGCGACCAGTCCCTGCCGACCGTTCAGACTGGGTTGGATGTCTTCTACCTGGGTCGTGACGACGGGCTCATCCACCGTGAGCTGCGTGACCTGCCGACCCTCGGCGACCTGTTGGGAACGGCAGTTGGGGCGGTTCTCAACGT
>OCLO01000161.1_pt1 | contig 7528 bp, 12 predicted proteins | sample 1481391 | NCBI WGS metagenome assembly OCLO01 (sample SAMN00990124, study PRJEB22392) | human gut metagenome | reverse complement strand
GCCATGAGGTGCCGTCTCCGTACCAGGTTTCAGCTATCGTCCACAGGTCGTCATGGGGGCCGACGGTGACCGTCATGGCATCCTCGTCCGGGGCCGGCTCAACCTCAGCACTCGCCTGCACCTCGTCTGCAGGCTGCGGCGTCGCGGCAGCCGTCGCCACGATCGGCACCGGGGTGGGAGGAGCGGCCGAGCGTGTCAGAGGGGACAGGACTGTCAGGCTCGCCACGAGTAGTCCGGCCGCGATGCTCTGAACTGTGCCCAGCCCAGGAAGCTTGATGTGGCGACGCTGACTGGTCGCCAGTCCGACGGCCTCCGAGACCACACAGACCGTGAAGACCGCCCATGCCAGCCAGCCGACGACGGTGGCAATCCCGAGAAGGATCGTCCCGTCATCAGGGGTGAGCCAGCCTGACGGACGCAACAGGGTGGTGGCGTCGAGACGTCCCCATGCCACCAGGGCAGCTGGGGAGCCGAGGACAAGGATGATGAGGGCCACGAAGGCCGCGAGACCGCGCATTCGGGCGCGGAGAGATGCGTCATTCATACGTGTCGCTCCCGATGACTATCGACGGTGGAATGTGCCGTCGACTCGACGTGGAGGGCGCCCGGCATCCCCGGAACGAGAAGGTCGGAGAGCCGGACAGTGCACCTCACCCGGGCGGAGGTGACTCCCGTGGACCCCACTGGCAGGGCAAGGGCCGATGAGTCGATGATGATCGCAGGATCGCTGCACCTGGTTCCGGCAAGTTCGGTCATGGCGACTCGCTGGCCTACCGCATGGCCTTTACCAACCGTCGAGGCGACCGATCCCGCGCGAGCGGCTACCTCGGCAGCCGACTGGGCATCGGCCCGTACCTCGGACAGCCGCCAACCCCCTGTCGTCATTGCGGCAATCATGAGGAGACTAGGCAGGATGAGCGCAGCCTCGACGGCGACTGCACCACGCTGGTATCCCCGAAATTGACCATGCCGAATCATGTCCCCTCCTCAACGGCAACGGCGTGACCTTCGACGGGGACGACGGCACCAAACAGGGTCGCTGCCTTGCCCTCGAGGTCAACGCGTACCAGGGAGTCAGTGGTCGACACCCGTACCGTGACATCGGCCAGTTTGGAGGTCTGGGCCACGTCCCGAGCGACAGCTTCGGCATCACCAGCATGGGAACCACGCAAGGCTTGTACCCTGACTGCCGCCCGAGCCGCCTCGGTGGCTGTGGCCCGAGCCTGCAGCACGACCGAGGTCTGGACGACCCCGACCACCACGAGCAGGACCACCGGCCACACCAGCGACCACTGGAGAGATTCGGAAACCCCACGCTCCCGGCCTCGTCGATACGCCTGCCTTGACCTCACTTCGGCAGGTTCGACGTCACGTACCCCTTGATCACGGTGACGACCACCGTTGCGATGGACACGGCCCCCACCAGCAGGATGGCGTTCTCGGTTGATTGGCTGAGTCCCCTCTCGTCGCGCTTCTCGCCGACCGGCGGGATGCGCGCTTCTCGCGGACCGGCGGGATGGGCGCCATCATCGGCAGGACAAGGGACGCGACGGTGTTGACATGTTTCATGGCGACCTCCTTGGTCATTCGCACCGGCCTTTCCGGTGACGTCACTGGCCCCGTTGCAGGTTGGGGTGTCGAGGGTGCGAGGCATGGTCATGACACCACCCCAGCCATGATCAGAAGCGGCGGAGTGATGAGCACCAACCCCAGGACGAGAACCGGGATGACCATCCAGATCGTCAAGGATTCGGAGGTCGTCTGAGCCTCGATCTTTTCCCGGTTGAGATGGGCGTCCCTCATTTCGTTGACGCGTGCTCGCAGAGTTCCGGCCAGGGAGGCCCCCTTATCGTCGAGGCGAAGTACCTCGACGAGCTCAGCAAGCTCGGGAAGTCCCAGTTCCTCGGACAGACTCTCCAGGCCAGCCCACGGCGACTGCTGCTCCAATCGGGAACGCTCCAGCGTGGTGCGAATCCGGGCCAGGACAGGGTGATCACTCATCTGTGCGGCCTCGACGAGGGCTCGGGGCGCTGACTGATTTGCCAACCTCGCCAATGTGACGAGGTCGATGTAGACCAGCACCGCTTCGGCAGCATCCTGACGGACTGCCTTGGATCGTGACCTGATCCGGGTGTCAGGAATGAACCATCCAAGAAGGGCAAGCACAACCGCCAGTCCGACAGGAGTCACCGGGAGGGCGCCACCCCATATCGCTGCGACGACCCGGGCGAGGACGGGCATCGCCATTCCGCCCACCGCCATGACAGCCTTCTCGGCGACCAAGTCACCGGGAGTCCGGCCCTGTAGCGCGAGGGTTCGACGATCGCGAGCGGTCCGTCCTCGGAGGCGGGATCGGCGACGTATTCCTGCCGGATGGACCCGGACAACCCTGCCAGCGCGTCGATCAGCCTCAGGGGAGCACCGCGCCTTCCAGCGATGACGAAGATGGGTGCGGATGCCAGCAGAGCCCCACAGATGGCGGCGAGGACAAGCGTGGACTCAGTCATGATCGGCCTCCCGCCTCAACAGGATCCGGGCGCGGCGTCGAGGCTTGCTGCGTTGCGACAGAGCGACGAGCCCGACGAGGTACAACCCGGCGTAGCAACACAGCAGCACCTGGCCGACGCCGGTACGGTAGGGGGCCAGGTACTCTCGTCCCAGAGCAAGAGCACCAGCCAACACGACGGCGATGATGATGCTGACCTGGCGGACGACCACTCGCGGTTTGGCACGCTCGGCCCGGATTCCTCGGGCTGCCCGAATCCGCTCCTGGAGGGATGCCGCCAGCGCATCGAGGGTGCTGGTGGCCCCCGTCCCCCCTCGTTCTGAAGCCATCATGATCGCGGCAATGACCTGGTCGGCGTCGGCACTGTCCAGGTCGTCAGCAAGTCCTTGAAGGGCAGCCCGGGTGTCCCATCGTGAATCCAGCCGTGCCACCATGCGAGTAAGCGGTTCCACAAGGAGCGCCGGGGCCTGACGACGCGTCGCCCGGATGGCGTCGATGACGGACTTGCCCGTCGACGCGGAACCGCTGACCAGGCGCACCCACCGTTCCAGAGCGCGCATGACGTCGAGGTCGCGCCGGGGCGGATCGGCCAGCAAGGCAGGGACGACGACAGCCAGGATCGGCACGATGAGAATCAGGACCGCCCAACCGGTCACCAGGTAACCAACGGCACCGACACCCAGACCAGTCAGACCGTGCACGCGACTGCGGCGGGACAACCGGGAGAACCAGTTGTCCACCGTTGTCCACAAACTTGTGGATTGTCCTGTGGACAACTGGTGGATGGGGGCTGACCCGATGACGATCATCGTCAGTCCTCCAATCAGGAGAATCCCCAGCAGTGCCGCGACCGGTGTGCTCATGCCCATCTCGTCACCTCCGGCTCGTAATGGGAGAGTTCGGCGACAAGGGCAGGATCGGGGTGGAAGAGACCAGGGCTCGTGGATGTCGGCGCGGCATAGGTGAGATGGGTGATGGGACGGCCGTTTTCCAGCGACCCGGTCAACTGCCGAATTTCCGTGACATGACGGGTCCGGGTCCCTCCTCGCCAGGTGTCATCGACCAGGGCGACGTGGACGAGGAAGGTGATGTTGTGAGCGATCTGGCGATAGGCCTCGTCGATCGTCATGACACCGCCCATGGCAACTCGTCCAGCCAAACGGTCCATGGTCGAGGTCGCGGAATGGGAGTGGGTGGTGCTCATGGTTCCAGCTCCGGCCTGCATCGCCTCGAACATGGCAGCTGCCTCGACACCACGCACCTCGCCGACGACCAGGCGCGACAGGTTCTGACGCAACGCCTCCGGGATGAGATCGGCAACCGTGAACTCGCCGAGGGATCGACCATCCACCTTCTCCCCCAGCCCGACGGTGGCCTGCAGGGCGACCATGTTGTCGCGATCCGGGTTGAGGTGGGTCAGCAACTCGTAATCGGTTTCGAGGGTTCCGAACCGCTCAGTCGGTGGGATCGCGTCGACGAGAGCCCGCAACAGGGTCGTCTTGCCGGCTCCCTGGTCTCCTGCAATGACGATGGATCGTCGAGCCAAGACGGCCGCGCGCAACAACACACCTACGTGATGGGGCATCATCCCGCTGGCAACGAGGTCGCCGATCGTCACCCTCGTCAGGGTGTGGTGACGGATGACGACCGACGGTCGGTAGGACAGCCCGAACCCAATGGCGTGCAGGCGGTACTCCGAGCCGAGAGCCACCGTCATGGTGGGATGGGCGTCGTCAAAGGGTCGCGGAGGGTTTGCGGACTCCCCCAGGAAGCGGATTGCCTCCACCAGTTCGTCATCGCTGTCAGCAACCGGCGGGCCCGGTTCACGTCGTCCGTCCCCATACTGGATGAAGACCCGATCACAGCCGTTGATCTCAATGTTCTCGGCATCGGGGATCTCGAAGAGCGGCTGCAACCGTCCGTACCCGAAGATCGCATCCACGACGGCGCTGGCGTAGGCCTCTTTGGTGGGCGTGCTCCACAACGCCTGGCCCTCGGCTGTCAGTTTCTCGGCATGGGATTCAACCACCTGACGCACAACCGACCGGCCGAGCATCCTCACGTCATCGCCGCTGAGATCAATTCCATTGCGCTCTCGATGCGATGCACGTTCCGAGGAGATACGCTCCGACGCCTTGCGACGCAGCGCGACGACTGTGCTCCAGTCAACGTCGGTCGTCTCAAGTCGCCTCGGCGTGGGTCCAGGTGCCGCAACTGGAGACGGCGTAACCGACGGGGACATCCGAGACAGCAGACCAGCAAGGTCCTCTCTGCTCTCGATGGTGCCTGCCGGGGTGTCATCGGCGTATCGGCACACTGCCGGAGCGGTCTCGTTGATCGTCATGGCGCTACCCCCACGGCCAATGACGTCGCAGCCCGCGGCCCGTTGATGGTCTCGGTGGAGCGACGGAGCTTGAGTTCCATCGCATTGGCCAGGGTTCGCAGACCCGTGACGTACCGTCCACGAGCCCATCTCTTTCCCGCTGGGTCACCATCGGACGTCACTATGGGACCGAACGGCCGCAGCCTGAACGTCACGAGTCACTTCTCCCAACACTGGCAGGCCAAATTGGCGTCCGATCTCGCGCGAGCCGTACGGATGGCCAGGGCCCACGACGACGAGTCCCACAGTTCCGGTGGTGGTCGAGGAGATGGCCTCGACCTCCTTGGATCGCATGGACAGCCCGGCAAGCTGTCGCAGCCGCGATCCCGTCACGATCCCGATGAGTGACGAGCGCGAAATGAGGCTCTCGGGTAAGGCTTCCGGACCCAACCGCCCACCGTCGACAATGACGTCAACCCCAGCCTGACCGAGATCGATCATGGCGCTGACAAGACCTGACCACGCAGCACCCATGAGAGAAGCCTGCCCAAGATGCCCGTAACCGCTGATGAGCCCGACCAACTTGTTGTCGTCATCGTGGGGAAGTGGGATGATCTCCTCCCACATCGCCTGCACCGGATCAGCACCGTCACGACAGGCTGCGGCCAATCCGATCAGTCCAGCCCGCGGTGGAATGCGACCAGCGAGAAATCCTGATTCGATGGCGCGGCCTGGGCACGGGTCAGCGTCGACGAGGATGACGTCGCGTGGCCAGCTCAATGCCAAACCAAGAGCAGTCGTCGTCAGTCCTGGGGCTCCCCCAGGGCTGGTGCCGGAATCCACCTCCACGTCGACCAGCCAGCCCCCATGGTCGTTGGTGCCTTTGGGGGCTGCGACAACGACGGCGTCGAAGGTCGAGAGTTGAGATGCGGTCTCCGATGCCTTGTCAGAGCTGGTTTCCACCAAGATCACGCGCGCTCCCGCAGGAAGGGAGACGGTGGGTATCCGTCCGGCAGCCAGCTTCAGCCCAACTCGAGAACGCCCCGGTGCCACCCGAAGCGCGCCGACTGAATGGGATCCGAGCAGCTGACCGGCTGAGAGATCGACGAGGGCATGGCGGCCGACAATCTCGTCGAGCTGAGATGCCGGGATGGTCGTCACCGCCCGGTCGACGGCCACGGATGTCAGACCGACATCGGTATTGCGGACGATCTCGCCCTGCCCCACTGCCCGCGTCATGACGAGAACCTGGTCTGTGTGGGACGCGCTGTGCCAGGCAAATGCTCCGCCAAGGCCGCCCAGACAGGCGCAGAGCACGCCGATGGCGATGAGACGGGGCGAGCGACGTAGCCGGGGTATCGGCGTCGCAATGTGTGCAGGAGTCGTCGCGGACATGGCCGTGAAGTTATGGGCGCGCCTCGGCCCCTCTCAAGGGACACACAGCACATCTGTGGACAACAATTTTAAGGGTGTTCCAGATCACATCACCCGCGAACGTTGTCCACAGTTGTCCACAGCCACTGTGGACAGTCCTGTGCACAACACACCGCCCACCACGAGATGATCGCCCCAATGGCACGCCCACCACGTGGATTCAGCACGAGGCGTCCGGATCAAATGTGTCATTCGTTTTTCGGGCTCCTCGACAATTCGGCCGTCCTCCTCGCTGAGGCTCTGCCACGGATCTTCGACACCCGACAGAACCGTCATACTCAGCACTCCCGGGCGCGTCATCTCACGTCAAATGCACCTGACCGGTGAGGGTCCATCCCAACCCCGGATCCACGGCCCCTGCCGAGTCGCACACCACGATTTTGGCCGTCACATCGAGTTGCTCAGCCGTCTCATAGGGATAATTCGCCCCCACCATGAATGACTCTCCGGGCCCCAACACATACGGCGGCCGGGCATTTCCGGGAGCAAAGGGAGTCGTCACCATCTTGTGCGTGGCATCAGCCTCCGGAGCCGGCACCGATACCAGCGGCTGACGCCAACTCCAGTCCGGGTAACGCGCAGTGATCGTCACCGTCCCCAGACCCAGGTTGATCGGCGCCTTCGAGACATTCGTGACGACGTAACGAACCAGCGCAATCGGCGATCCCTTGCGCACGACCGGCGTGCCGTCATCCGGATCAACCATGACGGAGTCCTTGGGAGCCGTCGCGATGGCGGCCTGCTCGACCTCGATACGGATGCGGTCGTCGCTAAAACTCCCCAGTTTCTTGCCCGATCGTGTCACTGGAACAGCCCAGTCCGGATGAGCGTCAGTCCCGACAGCCGGCCAACTCGCCGAGAGTGTTGGAGTGGGTTGCGGATCCGTCAAAGGCTTGAGAGTGCTGCACCCGGAGACGAGGACACAGGAGAGCAGGGCCCATGCCACCACACCGCGGCGCATCAGCTCACCTCCACCTCTTGCCAGATTCAACCCGTCCAGTCAGCACGCAACAGGGCCATCGTCACCGAATCCCAACGACGCCCTTGCCACGACCGTGCTTGTGGAATCCTGCCACATTCTCGGTATCCCACAGCATTGGCACAGTGAATCATTCTGCCATTGCCACCCCAGGTCGTCAGAGTCACCACCTGAGCATCGGTGGCTGCGAAGGTCTCCTCGGTCCACAACCGCAAGGCTCTGCGTCCCACTCCCCGCCCCCACACGGCTGGTTGGAACAACACGATCCCGACCTCCCACCAACCAC
>OCLO01000160.1_pt1 | contig 7550 bp, 6 predicted proteins | sample 1481391 | NCBI WGS metagenome assembly OCLO01 (sample SAMN00990124, study PRJEB22392) | human gut metagenome | reverse complement strand
GCTCAGCGAGGTCTGTTGCGAGGGCGCCGGGCAGACCGAGGATGGCCACGTCAGAATCCGTGGCGGAATTGACGGCGACGATCGCCTCGACGACAGCTCTGGCCTGTGCCTCGTGGTGGACGATCGTGTTGTACAAGGCGCCATGAGGCTTGACGTAGCGCACCGACGCGCCGTGAACCGCGGCAACCCCGCGCAGCGCCGACAGCTGGTAAATGACCTCGTCACGCAGTCGTGCAGGGTCTACGTCGACGAAGTTGCGACCGAACCCGGCGAGGTCCCGGTACGAGACATGGGCCCCCACGCACACCCCGCGTTCTGCGGCGGCCTTGCAGGTGCGTCCCATGACGACGGCGTCGCCGGCATGGAACCCGCAGGCCACATTCGCCGAGGTGACGATTCCCAGCAGGGACTCGTCGTCACCCATCTTCCACGACCCGAAGGACTCCCCCATGTCTGCATTGAGATCAACAGTTGCCATGACCCAAGATTGCCGCAATCTGCCTGGTCGTCGTGACAGATCCGGCAATGGAGACGTGAAATACTCCCGACACACTCTCTAGAGTGACGCGACAAAATCCCCAGAAACACCCAGGAGAGGAGCGCACCATGTGGGTTCTGCTTGCCGTGGCGATCGTCGTCGTCGGCTTCGCGCTGCGGCTCAACGCCATGCTCGTGGTCGCGGTCGCCGGTATCACTGCCGGCCTCATTGCCGGCATGTCGCCGGTCAAGATCATCGAGACCTTCGGTACCGGATTTGCCAGTTCTCGATCCGTGACGGTCTTCATCGTCGTGCTGCCCGTCATCGGATTGCTCGAACGCCACGGCCTCATGCAACAGGCCGGCCGCCTGATGTCGAAGATGAAGTCCATGACAGCTGGGAAGCTCCTCGCCGTCTACCTCGCCATTCGCCAGATCACCGCTGCACTGGGGTTGTCATCCATCGGCGGGCCCGCCCAGGCGGTGCGTCCCCTCGTCGTGCCGATGGCGGAGGCTGCCGCCCGACGCAATCACCCTCGCTACACCCGCAAGATGCGGGAGAAACTGCGCTCCTATGCCTCCTCGGCGGACACCATTGGACTGTTCTTCGGTGAGGACGTCTTCATCGCCATCGGGTCGATCCTGCTCATCACCGGCTTCGTCGATGCCACCTACAACCTCAAGCTCGAAGCCCTCCAGATCGCCCTGTGGGCCATCCCGACGGCTATCTGCGCCTTCCTCATCCATGCCCCACGGATGTGGCTGCTGGATCGCAAGCTCGCCAAGATGGCCGCCGAGGGAGGGGACGACGTCGACGTCGACACCACTCCTGAGCCTGGTCACACCGTCAGCCTGCCTTCGGGCGGCAATCCTGAGCAGGGGGTCCGCGAATGATCAAGGTGGAATGGTTCTACTGGCTGTGCGGAGTCCTCTTCCTCATCATCGCCGTCATCCGGATGCGTGATCGCGATGACAGGAAGCGCTCCGGATCAGCAGCCTTCTGGGCGGTCCTGGCCTTCTGCTTCGGCTACGGCACCTTCGTCGTCAACAAGACAGCACCGGCCCTCGTGGAGGGCGTCGCCGTCCTCCTCCTGGTCGTGCTGGCGGCATGCGGTTTTCCGGGCCGCGGCTCCAACGAGACCACTACTGACGCCGAGCGGGAGGAGCTCTCCGAGAGGTTCGGCAACAAGCTGTTCGTGCCTGCCCTCATCATTCCGATCGTCGCCGCGGTCTTCGCGGTGGCCGGCATGCGTGACCTGTCCTTCGGCGGAAATCCGGTGTTGGAGACCGGCATGGCGACCATCATCGGCCTAGGAGCTGCTTCGCTGATCTCCCTCGTCGTCGCCATGATCATGTTCAAGGTGCGCTCCCCCATGGTGCCCTTCAAAGAAGGCGACCGGCTGCTCGGCCACATCGGCTGGGCAGCGATCCTGCCTCAGTTCCTGGCGACCCTGGGCACCCTATTCAGCAATGCCGGCGTCGGTGACGCAGTGGGACGTATCACGTCGTGGATCCTGCCGTCCGGAAGTCTGTTCGCAGCGGTCTGTGTTTACTGCATCGGCATGGCCTTGTTCACCCTCATCATGGGCAACGCCTTCGCGGCCTTCCCGGTGATGACGGCTGCCGTCGGGTGGCCGCTACTCATCCAGCACTTCGACGGCAACATGGCTGCCATCTTCGCCATCGGTATGTTGGCCGGATTCTGCGGCACCTTGTGCACCCCGATGGCCGCGAACTTCAATCTGGTCCCGGCAGCTCTGCTTGAGCTTGATGACAGTTATGGTCCTATCAAGGCGCAGATCCCCACCGCTGTTCCACTGCTGTTCTGCAACATTCTCATCATGTATCTGTGCTGCTTCCCAGGAGGTTTGCTGTGAACGTTGACGATTACGCCCAAGGATGGGCCACGACGATCATTGACGGCCTGAATCGGCCATTCCCATGGGGTTCAGCCCACCAGTCTCAGGGGCCAGACGACGTCGACGTCACACCATGGCGTCTACACCCGTGTTTTCATGGCTGTCTGGACTGGCATTCCTCGGCACACATGCAGTGGTCGGCCCTCACCTTGCTCGAGCACGCAAACCAGTCGATCGATTGCGCAACCATTGACGAGCTGGTTGGCCTTATCAATGCGCGTCTGACCAATGAGAATGCTCAGATGGAGGCGGAGTACCTGCGGGTTCATCGCGGGTACGAGCGTCCTTATGGCTGGGGATGGGCTGCGCTGTTGTCCGCCAAGTGTTCAGCGCTGGCCACCATGACGAGCAATTCGCCGGAGTGGGCGTCCGCGACTCGGATCTTCGGAGGCCAGATCTTCGACAACCTGCTGGCATGGCTGCCGACGATGACCTTCCCCGTCCGCACCGGAACCCACGACAACACCGCTTTCGGCATTGGCCTGTGCCTCGATGCCGCCCAGTCCCTGGGACGTAGCGACGTCGTCGACGCCATCGTCGAGCACTCCCACCGTTTCTTCGACGCCGACACCGACTACCCGTCGTCCTGGGAGCCCAGCGGCAATGACTTCTTGTCGGCGGCATTGAGCGAAGCCCACCTCATGGCACGGGTCTACCGGGCCGAAGGTCGCTCCGATGAGTTTGGCACTTGGCTGCATACCTTCCTACCGCGTCTGGGACAGTCTGACGACAACCTGTTGGACGTCGCCGAGGTGACCGACGGCACCGACGGCAAGCTCGCCCATCTGTACGGGCTGAGCCTGTCGCGGGCCTGGCAGCTGCGGGTGCTGACACCATGGCTCGACGACGACGCTCGTCGCCGCATCGAGGTGGCCACTGATCGTCAGATCAGCGAGGTGGCCTCCCAAATCACTGACGGCGACTTCATGGCCACCCATTGGCTGGTGTCCTTCGCCCTCCAGGCGGTACTCGCCAAGCTCTGAGACCCACACACGACACTGCGGCCCGGCGCATCGAGCGCCGGGCCACAGTGTCGTGCTCAAGTGATCAGCCCTGCTGACCGTTGTTGTCCCCTGCCGACGAGGTGAGCTCCTCAGGGATCTCATCCGGAAGCTCGGAGCGCTCCGTGCCCTTGAACACGAACGGCTCCTCGGAACTCTCCGGGGCGGCGTCGACAACCACGATCTGACCGGGCTTGACCTCGCCGAAGAGGATCTTCTCGGCCAGGACGTCCTCGATGTCGCGCTGGATGGTGCGACGCAGTGGACGGGCACCCAACAGCGGGTCGAAGCCACGTTTGGACAGCAGCTCCTTGGCGGCCGGGGTGACCTCGATGCCCATGTCCTTGTCGCCCAGACGCTCCTCCAGCTGGTCCACCATGAGGTCGACGATCCGCAGGATGTCGGACTGGGTGAGCTGGTGGAAGACGATGATCTCGTCGAGACGGTTGAGGAACTCGGGGCGGAAGTGTCCCTTGAGCTCCTCGGTGACCTTGGCCTTCATCTTCTCGTAACTGGACTCGGCGTCGTTGGCCTTGGAGAAGCCAAGGTTGACCGACTTGGAGATGTCACGGGTACCGAGGTTGGTCGTCAGCACGATGACGGTGTTCTTGAAGTCCACCACACGACCCTGGGCGTCGGTGAGACGTCCCTCGTCGAGGATCTGCAACAGGGAGTTGAAGATGTCGGGGTGGGCCTTCTCGATCTCGTCGAAGAGGATGACGCTGAATGGCTTACGGCGCACCTTCTCGGTGAGCTGGCCACCCTCCTCATAACCGACGAATCCCGGCGGGGAACCGAACATCCGGGATGCGGTGTGCTTCTCGGAGTACTCGCTCATGTCCAGGGTGATAAGGGCATCCTCGTCACCGAAGAGGAACTCGGTGAGCGCCTTGGTGAGCTCGGTCTTACCGACACCGGACGGGCCGGCGAAGATGAACGAACCAGCCGGACGCTTCGGATCCTTGAGGCCGGCGCGGGTACGACGGATGGAGCGGCACAGCGCCTTGACGGCGTCCTCCTGGCCGACGTAACGCTTGCCGATCTCGTCCTCCATGTGAAGCAGTCGCTGGGACTCCTCCTCGGTGAGCTTGAAGACCGGGATGCCGGTGGCTCCGGAGAGCACCTCGGCGATCTCGTCAGGACCGACGACGGCCGGAACCGACTCGTCGCCCTGCTTCCACTCCTCCTCCTTGGCCTCACGCTCGGCGAGTAGCTTCTTCTCGTCGTCGCGCAGCCCGGCAGCACGTTCGAAGTCCTGGGCGTCGAAGGCGGCTTCCTTCTCCACGCGCACGTGGGCGATCCGCTCGTCGAACTCGCGCAGATCCGGCGGGGCCGTCATACGGCGGATGTTCATCCGGGCGCCAGCCTCGTCGATGAGATCAATGGCCTTGTCAGCTCAGCCACCTGGAGCGGCTGGAAACGACGCTCCAGGGCGGCGTCCTTCTCGATGTACTTGCGGTACTCGTCGAGGGTCGTCGCACCGATGGTCTGCAGCTCACCGCGGGCCAGCATCGGCTTCAGCATGCTGGCGGCGTCGATGGCGCCTTCGGCAGCGCCAGCACCGACGAGAGTGTGGATCTCGTCGATGAACAGGATGATGTCACCGCGGTTCTTGATCTCCTTGAGGACCTTCTTCATCCTCTCCTCGAAATCGCCGCGGTAACGCGATCCAGCGACCATGGAGCCGAGGTCCAGGGAGTAGATCTTCTTGTCGCGCAGGGTCTCGGGGACATCTCCACGCACAATGGCCTGGGCCAGACCCTCCACGCAGGCGGACTTGCCGACGCCAGGCTCACCGATGAGAACCGGGTTGTTCTTGGTACGGCGGCTCAACACCACCATGACCCGCTCGATCTCCTTCTCGCGTCCGATGACCGGGTCGAGCTCGCCGTCACGGGCGGCGTCGGTGAGGTTACGACCGAACTGATCGAGGATCGTCGCCGAGGACTGCTGCGGGCCGGCCTCAGGCGCGCCCGAGGTGGCAGCCTGACGCTCGTCACCCTGGTAGCCCTGCAGCAACTGCAGGACGCTGTTGCGCACCGTGTTGAGATCAGCGCCAAGGCGGATCAGCACCTGCGCGGCGACGCCTTCTCCCTCACGGATGAGGCCGAGCAGGATGTGCTCGGTACCGATGTAGGAGTGATTCATCTGGAGGGCCTCGCGCAAACTCAGCTCAAGGACTTTCTTGGCGCGCGGGGTGAAGGGGATGTGGCCAGTCGGTGTCGAGGTGCCGTGACCGATGATCTCCTCCACCTGGGCACGGACTGCCTCCAGGGAAATGTCAAGGGACTCGAGGGCCTTGGCGGCAACGCCCTCGCCCTCGCTGATGAGCCCGAGCAGCAGGTGCTCGGTACCGATGTAATTGTGGTTCAGGGCCTTGGCCTCATCCTGGGCCAGGACGACGACCCGGCGGGCCCGATCGGTGAACCGTTCGAACATGAACTCTCCTCGTATGTGGAGCAGACCAACCACCGGAAAACACCGGTGTACGGATCCACTCGCGGTCGCGTGAAACTTTCATGCAACCAACCGACAGCACTGGACCGCCGGCCTGTGTGGTCAGTCTAATAACCGCTGACGACAGATCTGAGATACCCACTTACGTCGCTGGCACAACCCGGGTGGAACAGCGCGACGCCGGAGCCTTCCTGCTCCGGCGTCGCCACCGACACGCCCTGTCAAGGATCACATGAGTGGGATCAGTGAGCGCGATCGTAGGCCTCACGAATCTCGTTGGCGACGCGTCCGCGCTCCGAGACCTCGTAACCCTGCTCCTTGGCCCACTGACGAACCTCGTTGGCAGTCGGGCCTCCGGTGGGCCGACGACCACGGGTACGGCGACCACCGGTGCGACGAGCATTGGCGGTCCACCTGGACAGATCATCGCGCAGCTTGGAGGCGTTCTCCGCGGACAGGTCAATCACATAGCTGACACCATCAAGGGCGAAATTGACAGATTCCTCGGCAGGGCTTCCGTCCACATCGTCGACAAGATCAACACGCACACGCTGTGCCATGGTATTCCTTTCAGACTTGCGCCGTAGTTACAACTTCGGCTTTCAACTGACAGTTTATGTTCATGACACAGAAAATCACAAGGCGACTTCTGTTCCTCTTTCATCGAAAGGTTGCCCTGAAGGTGCATCTGGGCTCGCAATGGGGCATCCTCGACGTGTGTTCAGTTCCACGCGAAAGATCTTGTTCGTCGTCGGAGCGATGATGTTGGCAACCCCTGCAGAAACTCCAGATGGCGAATATGAGGTGATCCGGCTTGATCTCGGGCGGCTGCACCCGACGAGGCCAGGCCTGGTCCGTATCGCCACAACTGTCGAGGACGATCTCATCACCTCGGCACAGGTAAATGTCGGCAACCTTCATCGCGGGGATGAAAAACTCTTCGAGGTTCGTGATTACCGACAGATCCCCATGCTTGCATCACGCCATGACTGGACGGCACCTTTCATCGGTGAGACCGGTGCAGCACATGTCATCGAAGAGGCGATGGGCATTACTGTGCCGACTCGGGTGACATGGATACGAACCTTGCTCGCAGAGTTCAGCAGAATCACCTCACACCTCACATTTTTGTCATGGGTGGGTCATCACTGTGACGACCCAGACCTCGAGAATGAGATGGCTTCCACGATTGAAAAATCACGAACGATCTGGCAGTCGTGTTCAGGAAATCGAATTCATCCCATGATCACGCGAATCGGAGGGCTTGAGATCCATCCGGAGCAGGAGTGGTGCCCCGGATTACGGGAATGGCTCGACGAGGCAGACGCCCTCCTCCCCCGGCTGCGTGCCGACCTCGAGGCCGCCGAGGGGATTCGCGAGGTCGCCGTCATTCCCACAGAGATGGTCGACGCCTACGGCCTCTCCGGTCCTGTCTCACGGACGAGCGGCGTCGACATGGACATTCGCAAGGGTTTGCCGGTTTACGACGAGCTGAGCTGGCCTGAGACGGCTGCAGAGCCCCTGGGAGACGCCTACTCCCGGCTGGCAGCCCTGTGCGACGACGTGACGGTGTCGTCAAGCCTGTGCCGTCAGGTCCTGGATCGACTGCCGACTCTCGACGGGCCGCTGGAGACGCGCCTGCCGACGGCCATCAGGGTTCCCCGTGGACGCACCTGGACAGCCACGGATGCCCCTT
>OCLO01000142.1_pt1 | contig 8528 bp, 6 predicted proteins | sample 1481391 | NCBI WGS metagenome assembly OCLO01 (sample SAMN00990124, study PRJEB22392) | human gut metagenome | reverse complement strand
GTGGTCAGGCCCATGGCGTCGGGCGCGGTGTGATCGACGTGCGACACCATCGGGACGATCGCCGAGATGGCGCCGCCCTTGGCCGTCGACGGGGACACGAAGGCCGAGATGTAGGCGTTGCGGGTGAAGTCACCGGATCCACCGATGCCGTTCATCATTCGCGAGCCCATGACGTGGGTCGAGTTGATGTTGCCGTAGATGTCGGCCTCGATCATGCCGTTGGCGCCGACGACACCGAGGCGGCGAATGACCTCGGGGTGGTTCGAGATCTCCTGGGGCCGCAGGATGATGTGATCGCGGTAGAAGGCCGCGTTCTCGTTCATCTTGTGCGCGTACTCGGGCGACAGCGAGAAAGCGGTGGCCGAGGCGACGTCGAGCTTCCCGGCATCGATGAGGTCGATCATGCCGTCCTGGATGACCTCGGTGTAGGAGGTCAAATGCTCGAGGTCGGAGTGGAGAAGGCCGTCGAGAACGGCGTTCGGGATGTTGCCGACACCGGACTGCAGCGGCAGCAGGTTCTTCGGCATTCGCCCCTGCTTGACCTCGTTGTCGTAGAAGTCCAGAAGGTAGCCGGCGATCTTGCGGGAGTCGTCGTCAATCGGCTTGAACGGGGTGTTGCGGTCGGGGCCATCGGTCTCGATGATCGCCGCGACCTTGTTCTGGGGGACGTGGAGGAACTTGTCACCGATCCGGTCACCGGGGTGGGTGATCGGGATGGGCACTCGATTCGGAGGAAGCGCGAACCCACCGTAGATGTCGTGCATTCCCTCGAGGTCCTCGGACTGCCACGAGTTCACCTCGATGATGATCTTGTCGGCGACGTCACAGTACACGGCGTTGTTGCCGACCGAGGAGGTGAGGAGGAGGTGAGGACGACGTCCCCATCCTCAGTGAGTCGGGTGGCCTCAATGACGGCGTAGTCGACCTTTCCGAAAAAGCCCTGACGCACCATCATGCCCGACTCCGACAGGTGAATGTCGGTGTAGAAGGATGTGCCGTCGTTGATCTTGTTTCGCATCTGGGGATCGGACTGGTATGGCATGCGCCAGCCGATGCCATCGACGGAGGCGAGGGCGCCGTCGAGTTCGGGAGCGGTCGAGGCTCCGGTGAAGACGTTGACGGTGAACTTCTCGCCGCGATCGTGGGATTCCTTGATGCGCTTGGCCAGTGCGCTCGGAAGTGCCTTGGGGTAGCCCGACCCAGTGAATCCACCGAATCCGATCTGGTCACCGTCATTGATGAGCGCAGCCGCGTCGTCCGCGCTCATCACCTTCTGACGCAGGGCTGCGTTCGCAATCCGCTCTGACATCTGTCCTCCTGCCGCCGTGCGGCTGGTTGTCGGTGACGGTGCACGGCGCTACCCGTGAGCCGTCGAAGAAACACTGTTTCGTTCCCGTTGAATGCGGTCCGAAACGTTGGCAACACTGTATATGGGGGTGCTTGGCGCGGGATGGGGCACCCCTGCTTTTGGGGTCGGAACGGCACTGTCGGTCCATGATGGCTGGCGCGCTCGCACGACTGTGCATGACACGCCTGAGACAGTCCGGTTGGACGTGCATCGGGCCTCTCCAACCGCAACCATGCTCACATTCTCGTGACGGTGATTGTCGTCGTTAGTACGAGGTCGGTGTCGGGGTCGAGGGGGACGGCATTGTCCTTGCAGACGCCGGTCTCGACGCACACGAAGTCGCGCCAGGCCTGAGCCGTCGGGTTGTCGCCGATTCCTGACGAGGAGCGTGGGTTCCAGATCACCGCGCTGGGGCAATTCGTCGTCGTCAGGTGAATTTCGCGTCCCCAGACCGGATCGACGAGGGTCGGGGCCGGCCCGATTCCCTGGATGACGGTGTCGGTGTCCGGGGCCATGACGAGCTCGTCGGCGTCGAAGGATCCCTTGTCACCGGTCGCGAAGTTGTGCCAGTCGGCACCGCGGACTCCCCGGACTCGCGCCTGGTCGGCGTCCCCGACGCGCAGGTAGGTGTGCCACATCCCCTCGACGACTCGGGGCTTCTCGTCGTGGTTGGTGAGAGTGAGCGTCATCTCCAGTGCGGTGTCGGTCATGACCACCTCGTGGCGAATGCCGATTGAGGCGGTCTCAGCGGTTCCGACGACGCGGAAGGGTTCCGCGACCGTCCCCTGGAAGTCGGTGCGGCGGGCCAGGCCGTGTTGGGGATCCTGGTCATTGTTCGGTCCGTGACCAAACCATGGGGCACACAACGGGACACCTCCCCGGATGACCGCGTCGGACTCGTCGGCGTGCTCGGCGTCGAACCAGATGACGGGCTTGCCGTCGGCCTGCCACGCCAGCACCTGGCAGCCGTGATCTGCGACCTGCCATGCGCCGTCATGAGCGGTGTGAAGGGTTCCGGGGAGGTTGGTCATGTCCCCATGATCGTCGTCATCGTTCCCACACTGCGCGAAGTGCGTCGATCCGCTCACAACGGATGGTGTTTCGTGCAGCCTCGACGGCGACGGGCTTGGCGCAGAAGGCGATGGCCAGCCCGGCTGCGGCGAACATATCGAGGTCGTTGGCGCCGTCTCCCACCGCGATCGTTCGCTCAAGATCTACCTCGCTCTTCTCGGCCCAACGACGCAGCCAGGTGGCCTTGGCGGCCCGATCGACGATGTCCCCGACAACCCGGCCAGTGAGGTGGTCGTCGACGATCTCGAGCTCGTTGGAGGCTGAGAAATCGGCGCCGATCTCCGCAGCAAGCGGATTGACCAAGGCCGTGAACCCTCCTGACACCAACCCGACGGCTGCGCCGACCTCGTGCGCCGCGGCCACCAGTTCCGCCGCACCCGGGGTGACGACGGTCGCCTTGCGCGCCTCCTCGAGGGCCCCGACGTGCAGACCCTCAAGACACTTGACGCGCTCGTGAAGGGATTCGGCGAAGTCGAGTTCTCCGGCCATCGCCCGGGCCGTGATCTCGCTGACCTCCTCGGCCTTTCCGGCGCACTCGGCGAGCAGGTCGATGGCCTCGGTGCGCGTGACCGTCGAGTCGACGTCACAGACAATGAGACCGGGCGGCTCGACAGCCAGGGCGCCATGGGGATGCAGGACTCCGGCGCCGGTCTGGGCGGCGAGTTCGCGTACCTGTGTCATGTCGCCCTCGAAGGACATGGCGTACTCGAAGATGTGAGCGGCCCAGTCATTGGTGTGGATGCCGCGCATGCAGGCGGAGTCGGGCCAAAGAAGGGTGCCGGGGGAGCGGAGGCTGGAGCGATCGTCACTGACGAGGATGACGCGAGAACTCATCATGGCACCACGGTAGGTGGGTTTCGGCCCGTCGGGTGAGGGTTCCGCTCCTCGGCATGATCGTCTACCCGCGGACGTTTCGGCCCGTCGGGTGAGGGTTCCGCTCCTCGGCATGGTCGTCTACCCGCGGACGGTCCGCGTGACGGTGTACTGACGATTCCGCGCGACCTGGCGAGTCGGCCCGACCGTGCGCCGTAGATGGGATGCCCACGGCAGGTGATTGTTGTAGACACACCACAGGCTGCCGCCGGGGCGCAACACGCGAGCGGCGTCGGCCAGCATGGCCAGGGTCGGGGCGTGGTCCTGGGCGGTTCCGCGATGGAAGGGCGGATTGGTGACGACGACGTCGACGCTCTGGTCGGACAGGACGGACAATCCGTCACACCAGTGGGTGACGATGTCGAGTCCGTTCGCCCTGGCGGTGAGACGAGTCGAGTCGACGGCCTGCCAGGAGACATCGGTGGCGTTGACGGTGGCGTCTGGGAGTCTGCGTGCCAGGTGAGCGGAGATGATGCCGTTGCCGCACCCCAGATCGACGACGTCGGTGTTGACGTCGGCCGCGATGGCGTCGAGGTGATCGAGGAGCAGGGACGTTCCGGCGTCGAGGCCGGTGGTGTGGAAGACGCCGCCGTGGGCTCGGATCGTCAGGCCGTTGACGGTGTTGGTGCGTGGCCATTCCCCAGTGACGGCCGGGTGCTCCCGAGGAGACGAGAAGTGCAGCACGCGGGCCTTGCGCACTCCGAGGCTGGCGTGGACGTCGTCGAACCAGCGGGCAGCGACGTCGTTCATGGACCGGGCCATGTGCTTGATGCGTCCGCCTGCGACGATGTGGGCATCGGGTCCGAGGAGTCGCCAGAGAGTACCGAGCAGTTCGTCGAGTTCGTCAAGACTGGAGGGCAGGCCCATCCACACCACCGGGGTGCTGCATTCCTTTGTCGTCAGAGGATTGAGGCGAAGACTCTCCGGGATTGCGGTGAGGTCGCGGCAGTCGTCAGACCACGCCGTGGTGTCTTCGCCGGATACTGGCACCAAGGAAGGGCGACCCAGCACCCACACAGCCGTGGCCAGCGGTGATTCGGCGACGATGAGTTCGTCAACGGGGTCCAGGGTGGCGGTGTCCATGGCGGCAGTCTCCCAGACCACGGGCACGGGACACAGCTGAGAGATCGACGCAACAGGTGTGCCGGAGGATGGTCATACCTGCGAATGACTACACGGAGCTGCCAGAAAACGGTCCAAACAGGCGATGGTGACGTTGACATGGGCATTTTTTGGCAGCTCCGTGTATCAAACCCGAGTACTCGATCGATACCGGCCCCACCCTAGGATGGCGACATGGCAGAGTCGCCCCTGGAAATTCACGTCATCGCCGATTCGACGGGTGAGACCGCCGTTCGGTTGGCCCGCGCCGCCCGCAGCCAGTTCGAGGGGGTCCACTGGCACATCGTGCGCCATCCCATGATCGGCACCGTCCCGGAAATGGTTGCGGTCCTAGAGGCCGTCAAGGAGTCCCATGACGCGGGGCAGTGGGTGTGCGTGGTGCACACCCTCGTGCTGCCCGACATGCGCCATATGGTCACCGATGCCTGCGAGGAGATGGGTATCCGCGAGGTCAACCTCATGGGCCCCATGCTCGACGCGATGGAGGAGGCTTCTGGTCTTGACGCCGACGCCGTCCCACGTCGTCCCGTGGGCGTTGAGGCCGACTACTTCACCCGTATCTCCGCCATGGAGTTCGCGGTTCGTAATGACGACGGCGCCATCCCCGATCGCCTGACCGAGGCGGACATCTGTCTGGTGGGCGTGAGCCGCTCGGGCAAGACACCGCTGTCGATCTACCTGGGTTACCTCGGCTACAAGACCGTCAATGTCCCGCTCGTCCCCGGGATCGCCCCGCCGCCGGGCCGGCCGAGTTGGCGGCGGTCGATCGTTGGCGCATCGTCGGCCTGACGATCGACGCCCAGCGGCTGCTGGAGATCCGTGGACGTCGGGTCCGCGGGTTGGGAGGTTTCGGCAACGAGGACGGTTACGCCGACCTCGCCGCGATCTACGACGAGCTGGACGAGGTTGGCAGGATCCAGCGACGACTGGGTTGCCCCATCATCGACACCACGGGCCTGGCCCTGGAAGAGTCCGCGACGAAGGTCATCGACATCGTCGACCAGCGAGCCAAGACGGCCGGGACGAGGTTGCGCAAGCCGGCAGGGTCCTATCGCACTAGACCTTGATCACCCGAGGATGATCGGGACGGCCAGCGGTTTTGGTCTGCTCCCAGGTCACGTCATTGATCACCAGTCTTCGGCGGAGCAGTGGGTGCTGACAGTGGCGGTTCCACTGGTATGGATGGCGTTGCCCCTTGTCTGTCTTAGATGGTGGTCTTGTCGGTCGTGGGAGGCATCGTGTCGCTGGCCGGGTACCAGAATCCGCGGCTCGAGGAAGACAGCCGGGAGGCATCTGCGGCAAAGGTGGGCGATATGTCACGCCCCGCTCCGGCGAGCTCGGACGAGACATGAGTTACTTCGTCATCCTTGGTTGCTCCTACTCGTGAAAATGGGACGCGAGCGTGAGAGAATGACGACATCCGGCCCTATGGTGGGGCTGGGCCTCGGGCTCATTGCGCAGTCGCACGGGTCCGAACGCCGTGAATCGATGAACAGACTGACACAGATCGAAGGAGATCAGTCATGACTGACCGTTACGTGTATGACTTGTCCGAGGGCAGCGCGGAGATGAAGCCGCTGCTCGGCGGCAAGGGCGCAGGAGTTGCCGAGATGACGCGTCTCGGCGTCCCGGTGCCCGACGGATTCACCGTCACCACTGAAGCCTGCGTGGACACCATGACGAGGAAGGGAGAGTGGCCGGAGGGCCTCGACTCCCAGGTGTGGGACGGACTCAAGCGTTTGGAGGAGCGCACCGGTCGTGGCCTGGGCGACGTGGACAAGCCCCTCCTGGTCTCGGTTCGCTCCGGCGCCGTCATCTCGATGCCCGGCATGATGGACACCATCCTCAACCTCGGTATTTCCGACGACACCGTCGAGGCCGTCGCCAAGGAGGCCGGCAACGAGCGCTTTGCCTGGGACTGCTACCGCCGCTTCATCCAGATGTATGGCGAGGTCGTCGAGGGCATCGACGCCCACGTCTACGAGGATGCCCTGACCGCTCTCAAGGAGGAGAGGGGCGTCGAGTCCGACACGGATCTGACTGCTGATGACCTCAAGGGCCTGGTCGATACCTTCAAGAAGCTGTCCAACGAACAGCTCGGAGGCAACTGGACGACGGATCCGCGCGAGCAGCTGATGCGCGCCGTCGACGCCGTCTTCCGTTCCTGGCTCAACCCGCGCGCCTTCGTCTACCGCAAGGCCAACAAGATTCCGGATGACCTCGGCACCGCCGTCAACGTCATGCAGATGGTGTTCGGCAACCGTGGTGACACCTCCGCCACCGGTGTCTGCTTCACCCGTAACCCCGCCACCGGCGCCAAGGAGCTCTACGGTGAGTTCCTCGTCAACGCTCAGGGTGAGGACGTCGTCGCCGGCATTCGCACCCCGCGCTCCCTCGCCGAGATGGAGGAAGTGCTGCCGGAGGCATACCGCGACCTCATCGACACCATGAAGAAGATGGAGTCGCACTACCGCGACATGCAGGACATGGAGTTCACCGTCGAGAACGGCAAGCTGTACCTGCTGCAGACCCGTAACGGCAAGCGCACCGCCGCTGCTGCTCTCAAGGTGGCCCGCGACCTCGTCGCCGAGGGCGTCATCACCAAGGAAGAGGCCCTCATGCGGATCGAGCCCGCTCAGCTCGATCAGCTGCTGCACGAGGCCATCGACCCGAACCACACCGAGCAGCCGGTCGCCGAGGGCCTGCCTGCCTCCCCGGGTGCCGCCGTTGGTGAGGCCGTCTTCGACGCCGACGTCGCTGCCGAGCGTGGCGCCAAGGGCGAGAAGGTCGTCCTCATCCGCTTCGAGACCACCCCTGATGACATCCACGGTGTCATCGTGAGCCAGGGCGTCCTGACCGCCCACGGTGGCATGACCTCCCACGCAGCCGTGGTCGCCCGTGGCATGGGCAAGCCCTGTGTCGCTGGTGCTCGCGGCATCAAGATCGATGCCAAGGCCGCCACCCTGACGATCGGTGACACCGTCATCCACGAGGGCGACATGATTCCTGGGCCGACGAGATCCGTCATCTCGGCGTCGAGGCCAACGCCGACAACGCCGCCGACGCAGCCAAGGCTCGTGAGCTGGGTGCTGAGGGCATCGGCCTGTGTCGTACCGAGCACATGTTCTTCGGTGCCGATCGTCTGCCTGCCATGCACGAAATGATCACCGCGGACACCCCGGAGGAGCGCCAGGCTGCCGTCGACAAGATCCTGCCGATGCAGCAGGATGACTTCGAGGGCATCTTCACGGCGATGAAGGGCCTGCCCGTCACCGTCCGTCTCCTCGATCCGCCGCTTCACGAATTCCTGCCGAATCTCGTCGAGCAGTCCCTCAAGGTCCAGAAGCTGGAGGATCAGGGCGCTGATCCGAACGAGCTCGACAAGGAGCGTCGTCTGCTCGCCCAGGTCAAGAAGCTGCACGAGCAGAACCCGATGCTCGGTACCCGTGGCTGCCGCCTCGGCATGCTGTATCCGGAGATTCCCGACATGCAGGCTCGCGCCATCATCCGCGCCGTCCTGGCGGTGCTCAAGAAGGAGGGGGAAACCGTCCAGATCAACATCATGATCCCGCTGGTCTTCACCCCGATCGAGCTCGAGACCCATCGCCGCATCGTCCAGCAGGCCATTGACGAGGAGTTCGAGGCCGCCGGCACCAAGGTCGACGTCAAGATCGGCACCATGATCGAGCTGCCGCGTGCCGCGCTGGTCGCCGACAAGATCGCCGAGGTTGCCGATTTCTTCAGCTTCGGCACCAACGACCTGACCCAGACCACCCTGGGCATCTCCCGTGACGATGCCGAGAACGGCTTCCTCACCGAGTACCTGCGTACCAAGGTCCTCAAGGACAACCCGTTCGCCTCGATCGACCAGGAGGGTGTCGGCCAGCTCGTCGCCGGGGCTGTCGAGAAGGGTCGCAAGACCAACCCGCAGTTGAACGTGGGTGTCTGTGGTGAGCACGGTGGTGATCCTGACTCGATCCACTTCTTCAACAAGACCGGGCTCGACTACGTGTCCTGCTCGCCGTTCCGTGTGCCGATCGCTCGGTTCGCCGCGGCCCAGGCCGTCATCTCCCAGAAGGAGAAGTGAGTCTAGGGCTAAATTCCGTCACTCATG
>OCLO01000140.1_pt1 | contig 8714 bp, 10 predicted proteins | sample 1481391 | NCBI WGS metagenome assembly OCLO01 (sample SAMN00990124, study PRJEB22392) | human gut metagenome | reverse complement strand
TCGTCCCCTCGGCCAATGACAAACACGAGAACATGGCGGCCACGGAAACATGACAGTGGCACCGCACCTGAAGGTGCGGCGCCACTGTGGTCTGTGCGGGGGATCAGCCCAGAGCCACCAGGCCCTGGCCACCCTGGACGGCGTCACCAACAGCCACCAGGATGCCCTTGACGGTTCCATCCGCCGGGGCATTGATCTCGGTCTCCATCTTCATGGCCTCGAGGGTCAGGAGAACCTGACCAGCCTTGACGGCGTCTCCCTCGGCCCCGAGGATCTTGGCAACGGTGCCAGCCAACGGAGCGGGAACCTCGCCCTCTCCAGCCTTGCCGGCGCCGCCACCGGACGCCTTCATCGGGCCACCGGAGCCGCCTCCGAAGAGGATCGGCGCCATCGGCGTATTAGGGGTCTTGTCAACGTCAACGTCAACGTCGTAAGCGACGCCATTGACGGTCACCTTGAGCTTCATGTCAGTTTCTCCAGGTCAACGAATCGAATGGTTCTGCTGAGCCCTGCGTCCCTGACGGACCCAGGTCTCACTCGGGGCGAAACGGACGGCCTGAACCTTTCCGTCGTTGCCCAGGTAAGCCGAAACGGCGGCGCAGATGACGGCGAGCACGTCCTCAGGAACGTCCTTGCTCGTCTTCTTGAGCCGGGAAACCTCGGCCTCCAGCGCTGCGAGTCGCTTGTTCAGCGTCTCGATGACGAGTTCATTGTTCTCACTCATCTTGTCCTCCCATCAGCCTTCTTCACTCAGCACGGCATGACGCCGTGCTTCTTGGCCGGACGGGACTGACGCTTGGTGGCGTAGGTCTCCAGAGCGGCGATGATCTTGCGACGGGTGTCGGCGGGATCGATCACGTCATCAACCTGTCCACGAGCAGCAGCCACGTAAGGCGTGTTGAAGGCGTTGCGGTACTCCTCGATCTTCGCGGCGCGAGTGGCTGCGGGATCCTCAGATTCCTTGATCTGGCGACGGAAGATGACGTTGGCTGCGCCATCAGCACCCATCACTGCGATCTCCGCGCTCGGCCAGGCGTAGACGGCGTCGGCACCCAGGTCACGGTTACACATGGCCAGGTAGGAACCGCCGTATGCCTTGCGCAGCACCACGGTGATCTTCGGGACGGTGGCCTCGGAGTAGGCGTACAGCATCTTCGCGCCATGGCGAATGATGCCGCCGTACTCCTGCTGGACACCAGGCAGGAAACCAGGAACGTCAACCAACTGCACCAACGGAATGTTGAAGGAGTCGCAGAAGGTGATGAACTCGGCAGCCTTGTCGGAGGCATTGATGTCGAGGCAGCCCGACATGACCTTCGGCTGGTTGGCCACGATGCCGACGGTACGACCGTTGACACGAGCAAAGGCGGTGACGATGTTGGTCGCCCAGCCAGCCTTCACCTCGAGATAATCGCCCCAGTCGACGATCTTGGCGATGACGTCGCGGACGTCGTAGCCCTTCTTGCCATCCAACGGAACGATCTCGCGCAGCTCGGGCTGCGGGGAGACGTCGTTGTTGGGATTGGAGATCTGGGCGTCCTCGGTGTTGTTCTGCGGCAGGAAGCTCAGCAGCTTCTGCGCGATGAGCACCGCGGCGTCGTCGTCCTCGGCCACGAAGTGGATGTTGCCCGAGGTGGACATGTGCGCGTCGGCACCACCCAGGTCGTCAGCGGTGACCTCCTCGCCAGTGACCGACTTGATGACTCCGGGGCCCGTGATGAACATGTGGGCCTTCTTCGTCATGATGATGAAGTCGGTGAGAGCCGGGGAGTAGGAGGCGCCACCGGCGCAGGGGCCGGCGATGATGGCGATCTGCGGCACGACGCCCGACAGCTTGACGTTCGCGTAGAACATCTTGCCGTAGCCGGACAGCGAGTCAATGCCCTCCTGGATTCGGGCGCCGCCCGAGTCGTAGAAGAACAGGAACGGGGTGCCGGTCAGCAGGGACTGCTCCATCGTCTCGACGACCTTGGTCGACTGGGTCTCACCAGCGGAACCACCCATGACGGTGAAGTCCTGGGAGGCGACGTGCACCGGGCGACCGTGAATGGTCGCGCGACCGGTGACGACGCCGTCGGCGGGAACCTCGGCCTTGTCCATGCCGAAGAGGGTGGTGCGGTGCTTGCGGAACGCACCCACCTCGTCGAAGGAGTAGGCGTCGACGAGGTTGTCGATGCGCTCGCGGGCAGTTTGCTTGCCCTTATCACGCTGCTTCTCGAGTCGAGCTTCGCCGCCTGTGAGCTCCACATTGTGGCGCTCGTCGGCAAGCTGCTCGATTCGGCCGGCCATGGTGTCGGCCAGCTTGATTGGTTTCTTCTCAGCCATGGTTGGCGATCATCCTCACGCAGGCTCGACGGTCACCTGGTGGCTGTTGCCACCGACCGTCACGTTGTAGTTGACCGGTCCGGCGATGCCGGCAGCGCCGGTGCCTTCCTTCTCGGCCTTCAGCTGTGCCTCGGTCATCGCGACGCTCTTCGGGCCCTCCGGACGCTCCTTGAGGAACTTCGGGGCGACTCCCGGGAACAGGGCGTTGGTGAGAACGTCCTCGTCGGTGCCGTCGAAGCCCTCGAGGCCCTTGGCCTGCTCAACCAGCTCATCCCACTCGGGCTCGAGCAGGTCGGCGGGACGGCAGTCGATCGACTCCTTGCCGGTCTGCTTCTTGGCCATCTCGACGATGTCGGGGTTGAGCTCACCAATCGGCTTGCCGTAGTAGCCGAGCATCAGGTCGGCGAACTCGGCGGTGAGGTTCTTGTACTCGCCATTGCCCATGAGGACGTTGAACACGGCCTGGGTTCCGACGATCTGGGAGGACGGGGTGACCAGCGGCGGGTAACCGGCATCCTTGCGGACGCGCGGCACCTCCTTCATGACCTCATCCATGCGGTCGCCAGCCCCCTGCGCCTCGAGCTGGGACTCCATGTTGGAGAGCATTCCGCCCGGGATCTGGGACTGGAAGATGTTGGTGTTGACCAGCGTCTTCGACTCGAACTTCTTGTACTTCGGACGAACCTTCTTGAAGTGGTCACGGATCTTGAGGAGGCGATCCATGTCGAGGTCAGTGGTGTACTCGGTGCCCTCGAGCATTTCGACGAGGGACTCGGTCGGGTTGTGGCCCGGACCGAGCGACATCGAGGAAATGGCGGTGTCAACGACGTCGACGCCAGCCTCGATGGCCTTCTGCAGGGTAACCAGGGTGACACCCGTGGTGGAGTGGCAGTGCAGGTTGATCTGCACGTCGGGGTGGTTCTCCTTGATGCCCTTGATGATGTCAAAGGCGGGCTGCGGCTTGAGGAGGGCCGCCATGTCCTTGAAGGCGATCGAATCGGCACCCATGTCGATCAGGCGATCGGCCTGCTTGATGAAGCTCTCCGGGGTGTGAATCGGGGAGGTGGTGTAGCAGATGGTGCCCTGAGCATGCTTGCCGGTCTTCTTGACGGCAGACATGGCGTGCTCGAGGTTACGCGGGTCGTTGAGGGCGTCGAAGACACGGAAGACGTCCATGCCGTTCTCGGCGGACTTCTCGACGAATTTGTCGACGACCTCGTCGTTGTAGTGACGGTAACCCAGCAGGTTCTGCCCACGCAGCAGCATCTGCAGGCGTGAGTTGGGCATCAGCTTGCGGAAGGTCCGCAGCCTCTCCCACGGGTCTTCGTTGAGGAAACGGATGCAGGAATCGAAGGTAGCTCCGCCCCAGCACTCTACGGACCAGTAGCCGGCAGCATCGATGTCGGCGCAAGCGTCGACCATGTCCTCCATGGACATACGGGTGGCAAGCAGGCTCTGATGCGCGTCGCGGAGCACGAGCTCGGTAACGCCAATCTTTCGCGGACTCATAGCTTCATGATTCCACTTGCCGAGTGCGTTAGGGGCAGGTGGGTCCCTTTTTCACACTTGAACCATGTTCAACTGACCAAATGCCCGCCATGGTGTTACTGGGTGGAATCGGCGGTGACATAATGCAACCATGGCTGAGACCTTGTGCCCCACTCCCGTGGTCAGCCCGAACGCCCTCGCCCAACTGCTTGAAGGCCCCGACGCCGACCGCATCATCGTCGTCGACGTGTCCCCCTGCCGACCCGGGGTGCCACACATCCCGGGCGCCCTTCCCTTCGACCTGGACGGCTCGATGAGCGACCAGTCGACCGGGCTGCCCCACACCATGCTGCCCGCGGACCAGTTCCAGGCACGGCTGCGCGAACTGGGGGTTAACGAGGACTCCCACGTCACGAGGACTCCCACGTCGTTGTCACCGAGGACGAGTTCCTCTTCGCCTCCGCCCGACCCTGGTGGATGATGCACGCTTGCAGTTTCTTCAATGTGTCGATCCTGGAGGGCGGGAACGCTGGCTGGGTGGCTGCCGGCGGACGGCTGACGACCGAGATCACCCCGACCCCCAAACCCGGGAACGTCAGCCTGACTGCCGTCCCCGGCGCCATCCTCGACCAGGAGGAGGTACTACGCATCATCGCCGCCTCGGATGACCCGAACTCTCCTCGCATCGTCGATGCCCGCTCCGCCGAGCGGTTTGCGGGAACGGTCGCGGAGCCCCGCGTCGGGCTGCGTGCCGGTCACATGCCGACGGCAACGAACTTTCCTTACACCCAAGTCATCGACGACGGCCGGATTCGCCCCGTCGAGGACTTGCAACAGCTAGTCAACGATGCCGCGGGCGATCGTCCCATCGTCGCGACGTGCGGCTCCGGTGTGACAGCTTGCGTCATCGCGCTGGCCGCAACCCTGGCCGGACGCAAGGACGTCGGCATCTATGACGGCTCGTGGAGCGAGTGGGCGCGGCCCGGAGACACCCCGGTCGTCACCGAGGGGTGAGTCACCGTCATAGTCACTACGAGCATCACCCCCACCGAGACAACGGCTCAGCCGCAACCACATGCACGGAACGCCACACACTGACGTTCACCATCCGACATCTCATCAGTCGGATAACTCCGATCATTTGCGCTCACGAGTAAACGCACTAGACTCGCATCACACTATCACGACATGTGGCACTTCACTTGACATGAACTCAGCTAATGCCTGGAGAGATCAATGAACATCAAAGCTGTTCTACCGTATCTTGTATGTGCCATCGTGGCTGCTGCTGCCGGGATTGGAGGCACACTTCTGGTGCAGCATCACGATGACGAACTTCAGCCAAGTGATGTCGCCATAGCGGCCTACTTCGCCGAGGCCATATCAACCCCTGACGCTATTGACAACGGCCGCGTTCAGGATCTCGTCGCACCCAATACCGGCTGGGATGGTCATTCCAAGAAAGCCAAAGAGTGGGGCCAAGCTATTTTCAAGGCCTACCACGATGACAAAGCCGCACCAAACGAAGGAATCCTTATTTCTGATGGGCCTCTTCCAACAAGGTCAGCGGACATCTATGCACGTTCGACAGCAGAACCAATCATGACCGTTATCATGACCCCCGTTGATGGAAAGTGGCTCGTCGACTGGAACGCAACAGTGCGGGCCAACGACACTCCACCTCCACCACTGCCATCGCACCGATGAGCCCAAGAATCCCGGCCAATCCTCACCATAGGACTGGCCGGGATTCTGCACAGGCATACTCAGGCGCTCAGCGAGGTTCCCTTCGAACCGAGCTGTTCGCAGGCCTCGACGATCCGGGCAGCCATCCCGGCCTCGGCCTTCTTGCCCCACGCACGGGGGTCGTACATCTTCTTGTTACCGACCTCCCCGTCGATCTTCAGCATGCCGTCGTAGTTCTTGAACATGTGCTCAACGACAGGACGGGAGAACGCGTACTGGGTGTCGGTGTCGACATTCATCTTGATGACTCCGTACGACACCGCATCAGCGATCTCCTGGGCGGTCGATCCCGATCCGCCGTGGAACACCAGGTCGAAGGGCTTGTCCTGGCCATACTTCTTGCCGCACTCGTCCTGGATCTCCTTGAGGATCTCGGGACGCAGCTTGACGAAGCCCGGCTTGTAGGCGCCGTGGACGTTGCCGAAGGTCAGCGCGGTGATATAACGCCCCTTCTCCCCGGTGCCCAACACCTCGAGGGTACGCATGCCGTCGGCGACGGTGGTGTAGAGCTTCTCGTTGATCTCCCCGGTGACGCCGTCCTCCTCGCCACCGACGGCACCGACCTCGATCTCCAGGATGATCTTGGCCTTCGAGGTGCGGGTGAGCAGCTCCTCGGCGATCTGGAGGTTCTCCTCGACCTCGATGGCCGAGCCGTCCCACATGTGGGAGTTGAACAGCGGGTCCTCGCCGCGGTCCACCCGCTCCTGGGAGATGGCGATGAGCGGGTTGACGTACTTGTCGAGCTTCTCCTTCTGGCAGTGGTCAGTGTGGAGAGCGATGTTCACCGGGTAGTCCTTGGCCACGACTCGGGCGTACTCGGCCAGTGCCACGGCACCGGTCACCATCTCCTTGACCTTCTGCCCGGAGGCGTACTCGGCGCCACCGGTGGAGATCTGGACGATGCCGTCGGAGCCGGCCTCGGTGAAGCCCTGGAGGGCCGCATTGAGGGTCTGCGAGGAGGTCACGTTGATGGCCGGGTAGGCGAAGCCCTTCTGCTTCGCACGATCGATCATCTCGCCATAGACCTCGGGTGTTGCGATGGGCATATTGCGCCTTCCTGTATGAACTCGCGATGACGAGAGTTCATTCTTCCGCATCCACCCGGGTGATGTCAGTCCGGAACTCCAGCACGCTCAAAGGTGCTGCGCAACGCACATCAGTCGGCGGTGTCAACCCCTGCCTGCTCGACGCGCACCCGGCCACGCGACGCTGTTGAGACCGCGGCGTCGATGTCTGCTGGCGGACAATCCAGCCAGGACAGCGGGACCTCCCACTGACGGTCATCGTCAGCATGGACGACGAGCCCAGGGCCCGACCCGATGGACGACCCACCCACCTTGATGGACGTCATGTCCTTCCAGCCGATCTCGTCCATGGTCGGTGCGACGGAGTCGTCCTCCCCGGTGCGCAGTATCCGTCGCACGCTCAAACCGTCGGAGTTGACGATGAGAGCTGGCCCTTCCCCGACGTCGAGGAGATCCTTGCGCGCGGCGTGCAGGCGCAGATTCTGAATGACGAAGAGCACCAGGAACAGCACCACCCAGGCACCGAACATCCACATCACGGTGGACAGTTCAAAGGCGTCAGCCGTCAACGCCCACAGCAGGCCACCGATGATGACGACGACGAGGGCTTGCACGGCAAGGCGGAATCTCGTCGCGTGATGGTGGGCAACCCGGGAGGCACTCGGCACTGGATTGAACGCCACCACCAGTCGTACTGGGTCCTCAGCGGGTCGTGTGCTCATGGCACGAGCCTAGGGGGTCGCGGTTTCCCTGTTCAGTCGGTGGGTGGGTTTGGGTCCTCGCACCACCGGGTCGTCCAGGCGTACATGGCGATCGCGGTAGCGGGTCTGGCATTCATCGAACGAGTTGATCCGTACTGGGTGATGGCCACCAACTGGTCGCAGCCTGCGACGACCTCGTCGGTCAGTCCGGAGCCTTCGGAGCCGAAGAGCAAGCAACAGTCCTGCGGGAGTCTTGCCGTTTCCAGCGGCACGGACCCGGGCAGGTTGTCCACGCCGACAGGGGTGACGCCGTGTTCGTCAAGCCACTCCAGGAAGGTGGGGACGTCCGGGTGGTGATAGACGTGCAAGTACCGATCGGTCACCATCGCACCGCGTCGGTTCCAGCGTCGTCGTCCCAGAATGTGCACAGCCGCGACGTTGAAGGCATTTGCGGTGCGCACCACGGAACCGATGTTGAAGTCGTGCTCCCAGTTCTGGATGGCCACGTGCAACCGGGAACGTCGGGTGTCGAGGTCAGCGACGATGGCCTCCATCGTCCAGTATCGATACCGATCGATGACATTGCGCCGATCCCCCGATGCCAACAGTTCCCGATCGAGTCTTGGGTCGTCAGGCCATGGTTCGGGCATCTGCCCGACACCTACGACTGTGGTCGTCTTCTGACTGGGAATCTGCAGTGAGGGAGCCTCTGCGAGGCCGCCATCGGTCGGGGCACACACGAACCAAAGATAGTCTTGGCCCATGCCAAGTCTCCTCATGACCCTCCCCGCCCTGCTCACCCCCGCCTGGATGGACCCACAAGCCATCATCCAGGGCGCCGGTGCTGCAGCCCTGTGGATCGTCGCGCTGATCGTCTTCGTGGAATGCGGCCTGGCCGTGTTCTTCATGCCCGGAGACTCTCTGCTCTTCGCCCTCGGAATGTTTGCTGCCGTGGGCGTCGAGTCCGCCGTCCCGCTCGTCCATTACGGGCCCCCGGCGACGACCCTCGTCGTCGTCAACCTCGTCCTCATCATCTGCGCCATTTCCGGAAACATCTGCGGTTACTGGATCGGTTACGTGGTGGGTCCCAAGCTCTTCCGGGAGCGAGAGGGGTTCATGGGCAAGGTGTTCTCGCCCAAGCACGTCGACACCACCCACGACTTCTTTCGCAAGCACGGGTCAGTGGCCCTCATCCTCGCCCGATTCGTGCCGATCGTCCGTACCTTCGTCACGATGATTGCTGGCGTGGGCCGGATGAACTTCCGCAAATTCATCACCTACACCGCCATCGGCGGCGTCCTCTGGGTGCTCATCGCCGTGCAGGCCGGTTACTTCCTGGGACAGATTCCCGTCATCCGCAACAACTTCGAGGCGGCTCTGCTCCTCATCATCGTGGTGTCGGTGCTGCCGATGCTCTCAGAGCGGCCCA
>OCLO01000138.1_pt1 | contig 8780 bp, 8 predicted proteins | sample 1481391 | NCBI WGS metagenome assembly OCLO01 (sample SAMN00990124, study PRJEB22392) | human gut metagenome | reverse complement strand
GTGGCCGACTAGATGATCGGCTCGTGGTTACCGCTCACGTAGTACTGGGGCACCTCGCCTTCATTGGTCTTGGTGGTTTTGGTGAGAAAGTCGGTGGTGAAGGTTTTCTGTAGTAGGGCGTCGCCTTTGTATTTCTCGTTGGTTAGGATCGAGCGGATCGTGGTGGTTGACCAGCGGGTTTTACCCCTTGGAGTGGGCACGCCCTCACCGGTGAGGGTCGCGGCGATGGTTTTCGGGGACTGACCTGACAGGTAATCAGCGTAGATGCGTCGCACGATCGGAGCTTGAGTCTCGTCAATAGCGAGGTTTCCGTCTTTGCCTTTCTTGTCGCCCAGCAGGGAGGCGTAGGGCACCATGACTTTCCCATCAGCGAAGCGTTTACGGTGTCCCCAGGTGACATTCTCTGAAATGCTGCGGGATTCTTCTTGGGCGAGGCTACTCATGATGGTGATGAGCAGTTCGCCTTTAGAGTCCAGGGTCCAAATGTTTTCTTTCTCAAAGAACACTTCGACGCCTGCTTCTTTGAGCTGGCGCACATGCGTGAGCGTGTCGACGGTGTTGCGGGCGAAACGCGAGACACTCTTGGTGAGGATCAAGTCGATATTGCCGCTCAGGGCGTCGGTGATCATTTGCTGGAACCCTGCCCGGTGTTTCGTGGAGGTACCCGAGATGCCCTCATCAGTGTAGACACGTACTAGTTGCCAGCCGGTGTGGGTGGTGATGTGGCGGGTGTAGTAATCCACCTGGGCGGCGTAAGAGGATTGCTGTTCTTCCATGTCGGTAGACACGCGCGCGTAGGCAGCCACCCGCTTCACCACCTGCCGGGCACTGGCACCTAGATTGCCGTGGGTGAGGGGTTTAGTGGCGGGGATCGTAGTGACTTTCGGACTCATCTGGCGTGTCCTTTCTCATCCAACCAGACCGTGCGGGTGATGCCCTCTAAGAGATGAATGTCGAGCCGGTCAGGAAAAGCCTCAATCGCCTCGACATGGGTCATAACCGTGTGTGGGTCGAAAACCTCCAGACCAAGGAGGCAAGTCATAATGGTTTCGAGCATGGTCTCGCGCAGGTTATGCCCCCTACACGGGTTGCCGTTGCCCTTGCACGCGCTCCAGCAACGCCAGTAGCGTTCCTTACCCCCGGCTGTGGTGCGAGATTTACGTTGGTAGTGTTTACCACACCCCGCGCAGGTGATGCGCGCGGTGACGCAACCGGTGTTAATGGTGGGGATAGCGGCCAATCCGCCTTGTTTACGCCTGGCGATCTCAGCTTGAGCCGCTTCGAATAGCTCACCTGTAATGATGGCCAGATGGGAATCTTCTACCAGGTATTTGGGTAGTTGCCCGGTGTTGCGGTGGGGGTTGTTTTGCCCGATACGGCTCGAGTAGTACTTTTGTAACACCATCATCCCGGTGTAGCGCTCGTTACGCAGAGCCCTACGGATGAGGTTGGGTTCGATGCGTTTACCGAATCTGGATCGGTAGCCTTTCTGGTTAAGACGGGCAGCGATTGTCTCAGGGGAGATGCCTTCTTGGGTGAACCACTCATAGGCTAACCGGATCGCTTCGGCTTCTTCTGGCTGGATTACAAACTGCCCATCTTCCCACCGGTAACCATAAATCAACGTCGAGTTGGGGATCCCCTGAGTGAACCGACGCTGGATCGACCATTTCACATTGTCGGATAGGGAGCGGGATTCTTCTTGGGCAAACGATGCCAACAGGGTCAGTAACAGTTCCCCATCACTGGTGGCGGTGTCGATGCCCTCGCGTTCAAACCGCACACTCACACCCAGTGCCTTCAACTCTCGGATGATGGCGAGTAAGTCCACGGTGTTACGCGCCAAACGGGAGATCGATTTACACAAAACGACATCAACCTTCCCGGCGCGGGCTTGGGTGAGGAGATCTTGTAGGCCATCACGGGTGGTGGTTTTGGTACCGGTGATTCCCTCATCAATGTAGACCCCGGCGTAGTCCCAGCCGGGCGTGGCTTGAATGAGCCTGGAATAGTGCGAGACCTGCTCACTTAGAGACGATAGTTGGCGTTCGGACCCGGTTGAGACGCGCGCATACGCACCCACCCGCACCCGGCGGGGTGCCACCGGTTTAGCCGGGATGGCCTGTACCGTTCTCGCCACTACTCTCACTTCCAATCCTGCTCTTGCTTCCCACCCCCTCGTGCGCCTGGTGGGGTTGTATCCATGTACGCTCTAAACCCGGTTTTTATCCAGTCGAACCCGCCATATCAGCGCCCCAAACGGCGCGGTCGATGACGCGGCCAGCTGCTGGAGGATCCTTGTGCGCGCGCGGGCGCAAATGAGCCCATCGGCACATAGACCATCAACGAAGGCAATATCTGCGGCCAGTTGCAGCTCACTTGCTAATTGGATGGCGTTCACGACCTACCACCCCTGGTGGCGAACCGATCACGGATGTAACAGGCGTGAGTGCAGTACTTACGCTTACGGTTTCCGTAGGCACTAAACACTGTTGCGCAGTGGTGGCAGGTGAAGGTGTAGAACGCGCGCTTGTTGATTTGGTCGGGATGGGTTTTCCACCACGCGCGCCTACACGAGTCTGTGCAGAACCGGGTTTGGCGCCCCGCTAACGGACTTGAGCACTGAAGGCAACCAACGACCTGACCCACCGTGCGCGAGTCACCGCTGGCGCTTGCAGGTGTGACATTGTTGCGTCTGCACCAGCTTTTCACCGTGTTTACGTTTAGCCCCAGCTCAGTTGCGATGAGTGATAATCCCATCCCGGCTTGGCGGAGTTTACGAACCTGGTCTTTAGACCGCGTATCAAAACCAGCCAACCGCGGCTACCTCCTTACAGAAGGCACCCGCTAGGTAGAACACCCTGTCCTACTCGGCCTTCTACCCATACGCCCCCAACACACCCCCAATCCGGACGCCCCTAGCACTTAGACACGCAAAAATGCCCCGCCACCACCCATGTCGGGCAGTGGCGGGGCTGATGTCGTGGTGAAAGGCAGCGCTGGTTTAGTAGCCGAGTTTTTGGTTCACCCGGGCTTGTACTTGGTCATAGAGGTTGCCGAGGCGGCGTCGGCGTTCCTCACCGTTGCCGTAGTCGCCGCGGATGACTGCGTCGGCTAGGGCGTCGATGTTGGGTGTGGGCGCTGGGGCGTGGCCTGTGAGTTTCTCGTTCACGCGCTTTTGGACAGCCGCGTAGTTGGCTCCTAGGCGGCGCCTGCGTTCCTCGCCATTGCCGTACTCGCCCCGGATGACCGCGTCAGCTAACGCATCAATATTAGGTGCTGGTGCGGGAGCAGGGGCCGGTTTAGGTGCGGGGGTGTTGCCGGTCATCTGGTCGTACCAGTACTGGGCGCGCGCCATGTAGGCGGCGTGTTGGGTGCCGGCGAGGGAGGCCGGGCACTCAGTGGAGGAAAAATGCCGGTGCCCGAATACGTTGGTACCCCACACCGGTCGGCCGAGACCGTAGTATTTGCAGATGGCTGCGACGAGGTGCGCGCCGTTATCGAGGCAGGCTTCGGACACGGCCCAGGGGTTGGAGGAGGCGTCGGCGTGTTCGACCCCGATAGACGTGGTGTTGGCGTTCCAGTTGCCGGCGTGCCAGGCGGTGTCACGGTCCCACACGAGCTGACCAATCCGCCCAGAGGACTCGACTTGGTAGTGGGCGGATGCTTGCCGGTCCTGCCACACGTCCCAGCAGCCTTTGATGGTGAGGTTGCCGACGTTGTGGTGAATAATCACCTTATCGATGCGTTTACCGCCTCGGCCTGGCGTGTAGTGCTTGTTCATCAGCCGGTTCTCATCGGCCTCGAGACTGTTCCAGTTTTTCATCGATTGTTCTCCTTATCTGTAGGGGTGGTGGTGGCGTGTTTAGGTTGGTGCAGGGGTGGTTTGTTGGGGTCTTTACTGGTGGTGATGGCATCGAGTGCGTCACGGATGGGTGGTGGGATGGGAAGGCCGAGGCGGGTGGCGTTTTCGATCAGGGAGATGCCTTCGTTGGATAGGTAGAAGAAGATGGTCGCTACTCGTAGTACTCCGGGGGTGCCGAGCACATGAATGTCGAGTAGGTGGGCGAGACCTACGAGGGTGAAGATAAGTATTTTGCGACTGATCCCACGAAACCCGACCGCAGAGTTCACGCGCCGCTCACTGATCGCAGCCAATAGGCCGGTGATGTAGTCAGCGATCACGAAGGCGATCAAGGCGTAAACCAGGCCGTCCAGGCCGCCGAGCCACGCCCCGATCCCGGCCCCGATACCAGTAATGGCCGCTTGGACAGTGGCCCACAAAGTTTTAACAGACATAAGGCAGTGTCCTTTCACAAACAAAGAAGAGAAGGATGAGGGGTATGAAAAATGCCCCCACCCCTACCGGGTGAAGGCACACAAAAAAGAAGACAGCCAGTGGTGTCTTGTGGTTGTTTATTGGCTGGTTCTGGCCGCGGCAGCGAGCGCGTCGGTGAGCATTCGCCTGCCTGCCCTGGTCGTAGTCAGCGCATTGAGGGCGGCTTGGGCAAGGTCAAGACTCTCACTTGTCGGCTCGGCCAGTACCGATACTTCCAAAGCCGGTGGGGCTTCAGGGGCGAGTGTGGGTGTGGGTTTGGCTGGGACCGGGTTGATAATCACCTAGGGCTCCCTCCATGTCGGCTGTCTTGTTCGAGGCTTTGGGCGAGCAGGTCTAAGGCAGTGGCCTCAGTACCCGCGAAGCACTGCGCACTCGCGCCCAGTGCGTTCAGGAGCGTCGCAGCCTTGTCATCAGCCAACTCAACCGAGCCAACTACGGGAATCGAACCCGTGACCTACGCTTTACGAGAGCGTCGCTCTACCGACTGAGCTAAGTTGGCACGCCCGCCATGGCAGGCTCAGAGGACTATACCGGCACGATGACCTCTTCGCGAAACCAACACGCTTCTTTCTGGAACACCACGCGACTCCCACCTGTCCACGACTCGCGATAGCGTCATCCCCGTGACCAACGACAACGTACACACCACCCACCAGATGGGGTCAGAGGTCGACGAGGTTGCCGACCACCACTGGGACTCCCTCGTCGCGTCCAGCCCCATCCTGGCCACCGCCCTCGGCCTGGACCTCAACCAGGACGAGTACGACGACCTGACCCCCGCCGGTATGGAGGCCCGCTACCAGCTCGTCATGGACACCTTGGACCGTCTCGACCAGGCCATGCCCGCCGACGACACCGACAGGGTCACCGTCGCCGCCATGCGCTCCAGCCTGGGTCTGGAGGCCGAGAGCCACGACAAGGGATACGACCTCCTCACCCTCAACGGCATTGCCTCGGGCGTTCACGAGATCCGCGAGGTTTACGATGCCATGCCCACCGAGACCCCCGATCAGGGGTCGACGGTCGCACGTCGTCTGCAGGCCACCGGCGCGGCTCTCGACGGCTGGCTGCAGACCCAGCGCGCCTCGATCGATGCCGGTATCGCGCCCGCCATCCGTCAGGTGAACCTTCTCGTCGAACAGATCACCTCCTGGACCGGCGACGGTGGCTTTTTTGACGACTACCTCAAGCGGACTGCCTCCGACGACCTGCCCGACTCCGTGAGGTCGGAACTTGCCGAGGGCATCGACGCTGCCAAGGCCAACTTCCGTCGCACCGCAGAGACTCTCGCTACCGAGATCGCTCCGCTCGCCACCGAGACCGACGCCGTCGGCATCGACCGTTACCGTCTTGCTTCTCGCCAGTTCGTCGGCACCACTGTGGACCTCGCCGAGACCTACGAGTGGGGCAAGCAGGAACTCGCCCGCATCGAGCAGTTGCAGCGCGAAACCGCCGAGCGCATCCGTCCGGGAGCCAGCGTCAAGGAGGCCATGGCGGTCCTCGACGCCGATCCGGCCTACCAGATCTCCGGCACCGAGGCCCTCAGGGCATGGATGCAGGGGCGCTCGGACTAAGCGTGCTCCGCCCTGGACGGCACCCACTTCGAGGTTCCCGAGCAGGCTCGTCACATCGAGGGCATGATCGCCCCGACCCACGACGGAGGGGTGTATTACACGCCTCCGTCTGAGGACTTCTCCCGTCCCGGCCGGATGTGGTGGTCGGTGCCGGAAGGCGTCGACACCTTCACGACCTGGCGAGAATTGACCACCGTCTACCACGAGGGCGCCCCGGGTCACCACCTGCAGACCTCCTCGGCCATCGCTGCTCGTGACGAGCTCAACTCGTGGCGACGCAACTACTGGAGCTCTGGTTACGGGGAGGGCTGGGCCCTCTATGCTGAGTGGCTCATGGCTGATCTGGGCTACATGGACGATCCCGGTCACTTCATGGGCCTGCTCGACGGGCAGTCCATGCGTGCTGCCCGCGTCGTCCTCGACATCGGCCTACACTGCCAGTTCGAGGCCCCCGAGGAAGTCGGCGGCGGCGAGTGGAACTGGGACAAGGCCTGGACCTTCTTCAACAACCACGTCTCCATGGACGAGGGATCGGCCCGCTACGAGGTCAACCGTTACTTCGGCTGGCCCGGCCAGGCCCCGTCGTACAAACTCGGTGAGCGCACCTGGCTGGAGCTGCGGGAGGCCGCGAAGGCCAAGGACCCGAACTTCGACCTGAAGGAGTACCACACCAAGGTCCTGCGTATGGGTGCTCTGCCGCTGGACGTGCTGCGTCGAGCGGTGCTCTCCTGAGGACTCATGCCTGAGATCCCGCCGGTTGGCCACGAGGTGGCTGGCGGGACCGGGTCCTCACGTCAGGGATGTCGCAGGCACAGGGCACCGACGTACCCGGTGTCGTGGCTGAGCTCGTGTCGCACTGACACCCGCGTCAATCCTTGCGGGCAATTCGTACCAGGCTTGACGACGTCCTTGACGTAACGGGCACCGTCCTCCTCGCATGCCACCCTCGGGACACGTCCGTCGTCGACCCGTGCCCCGACCATGACGCAGTGCCCGTCAACGGATTCCAGGTCGTTCCATGCGTGGGACCGCCACGCCCACTCCAGGGCAAGGAGTGCGGCTGCGAGCAAGGCCAAGCCCGTAACGCGCAACACGATGCCAATGACATGGCGCTGACCCAACGTCATGAGCGATCCCTCCTCATGACGACAAGGGTAACGACGCCTCCCAAACCTCCCGCCGGGCTCGCACGTCTGTGTTCACAGCCGTCACGGACAACGGGTACCGTCCCACCAGGACGGCTTGCCGCCACACTCCTACGTCAGCACACCGTTTTGTCCCTGGGGACCCTCGCGTCATTGACGTAACCCTCGACGGCCTTCTTGACGCATTGATTACCAAGCTCCCACGCCGAGTGCCCGGCACCCCGCCAGGTCAGCAACACACCGGACTTGAGCTGATCAGCCATCCACTCGGCCTGCTCGTAGGGGGTGGCGGGATCACCCGTGGCACCCAGAACCAAGATGGGTGCCGCCCCCTGAGCCGTCAGGTACAGCTGGTGAGCCGGGTGGGCCGTCCAGACCTCACAGGTCGGCGTCATCCCCAGAGCCTTGCCGAGGGTCGGCGCCTTGGCTGCCTCCTTGGGCCACTCCTTCCGGACGTGGTTCAGACCGAAGTCAGCCTGATCCAGGCAGGAGATCGCTGGGAAGGCAGAGACGATCGTCTCCCACTGACCATCCTTGCCACGCCCGTTCAAGAAATCGGAGGCTGTCAGCAGGTAGCTGCCGTTCCCGTCCTTCATGGCACCACGCAAGGAACCCGCCAGGTAGGGATATGCCTCCTTGCCCGAGTACAGGAACAAGGCGATGCCAGTCGCTGCCAGACTTTGCGTCAGGGTTCGGTTCTCGACCTTCAACGGGTGGGAGTCGAGATGGTTGAGGAAGTTCAGGGTGGTCTTGCGGACCTCGGCCTCGTTCTTCCCCAGCGTGCAGCGCTGCCCCTGTTTGGCGCACCACTTGGCGAAGTCGCCGAAGGCTCGGTCGAACCCGACGCTCTGGCTGACGGTGTCGTGGTTGGTGATGTTGACCGTAGAGTCCAGCACCATCTGCCCGACTCGCCCCGGGTACAGCTCGGCATAGGTCGCACCGAGGAAGGTACCGTACGAAATGCCGAGGTAATCGAGCTTCTTGTCGCCCACGAGATACCGCAGGTAGTCCAGGTCCCGAGCGGTGTCGATCGTCGAGACATGATCCAGCAGCTCGCCGGAGTGCGCCCTGCAACTACGTGCGAAATCCCTCGTGCCGCGGCCGAGCGCCTTCCACTCGGCCTCATCGTCGGGGGACGCGTCAAGGTTGAAGAAGGCGTCCATCGTCGTCGCCGGGCCGCAGTCAACGTGGGTGGACTGGCCGGTTCCGCGCGGATCCCACCCGATGACGTCGTGGTTCGGGAAGGCGGAGGACTTGAAGCTGTCCACCATCTCCTGGCCGGAACCGCCAGGGCCACCGGGATTGACGAAGAGGGTCGCCTTGGACGACGACTCCGCTGGCTTGCGCTTGAGGGCCAAGGTAATCGCCGGACCATTCGGATCATCCCAGTCCAACGGCACGAGGACCTTGGAACACTGGAAGTTCCCGCACGCATGCCACGAAATCTTGCGCGACAGGTATCGGTTCATCCCTCTACCGACTGGCGGCTTGCTGAACTGCTTGTCGTCCTGCGATGCCGGGTGCATGGTCTGGCGGTCCGGGCTCTCCGGACCCTCCATGTGGGCGTGGGCCTTGGGGTCGAACGAAGCGACCGGAGGGTTCGAGTCAGTTTTCCCCTGGGCCGGCTTGACTGACGCCGTCACGGACGGCGAGGGCATGGGTCTCGGGGTGGCGGACTGCTGGGTCGGCGAGGCGGGGTGAGTGGCCGTAGGGCCCGCGGTG
>OCLO01000137.1_pt1 | contig 8827 bp, 3 predicted proteins | sample 1481391 | NCBI WGS metagenome assembly OCLO01 (sample SAMN00990124, study PRJEB22392) | human gut metagenome | reverse complement strand
ATTATATTAATTTATTTTTTTTAAAAAAAGTATTGTTTTGCTTTATTGGATAAATTATGATTATAAAGTATTTACATAAAAATGTAAATGCAATTTACAAGTAAATATTCAAATTATTTCCTTGTAAAATATTTATTTTAACTGGAGGTATAGTATGAAAAAGAGAAGACAAGGACCAATTAACAAGAGAGTGGATTTTCTATCCAACAAGGTAAACAAGTACTCGATTAGGAAGTTCACAGTAGGTACAGCTTCAATACTCGTGGGTGCTACGTTAATGTTTGGTGCCGCAGACAATGAGGCTAAAGCGGCTGAAGACAATCAATTAGAATCAGCTTCAAAAGAAGAACAGAAAGGTAGTCGTGATAATGAAAACTCAAAACTTAATCAAGTCGATTTAGACAACGGATCACATAGTTCTGAGAAAACAACAAATGTAAACAATGCAACTGAAGTAAAAAAAGTTGAAGCACCAACGACAAGTGACGTATCTAAGCCTAAAGCTAATGAAGCAGTAGTGACGAACGAGTCAACTAAACCAAAAACAACAGAAGCACCAACTGTTAATGAGGAATCAATAGCTGAAACACCCAAAACCTCAACTACACAACAAGATTCGACTGAGAAGAATAATCCATCTTTAAAAGATAATTTAAATTCATCCTCAACGACATCTAAAGAAAGTAAAACAGACGAACATTCTACTAAGCAAGCTCAAATGTCTACTAATAAATCAAATTTAGACACAAATGACTCTCCAACTCAAAGTGAGAAAACTTCATCACAAGCAAATAACGACAGTACAGATAATCAGTCAGCACCTTCTAAACAATTAGATTCAAAACCATCAGAACAAAAAGTATATAAAACAAAATTTAATGATGAACCTACTCAAGATGTTGAACACACGACAACTAAATTAAAAACACCTTCTGTTTCAACAGATAGTTCAGTCAATGATAAGCAAGATTACACACGAAGTGCTGTAGCTAGTTTAGGTGTTGATTCTAATGAAACAGAAGCAATTACAAATGCAGTTAGAGATAATTTAGATTTAAAAACAGCATCTAGAGAACAAATTAATGAAGCAATCATTGCTGAAGCACTAAAAAAAGATTTTTCTAACCCTGATTATGGTGTCGATACGCCATTAGCTCTGAACACATCTCAATCAAAAACTTCACCACATAAGAGTGCAAGTCCACGCATGAATTTAATGAGTTTAGCTGCTGAGCCTAATAGTGGTAAAAATGTGAATGATAAAGTTAAAATCACAAACCCTACGCTTTCACTTAATAAGAGTAATAATCACGCTAATAACGTAATATGGCCAACAAGTAACGAACAATTTAATTTAAAAGCAAATTATGAATTAGATGACAGCATAAAAGAGGGAGATACTTTTACTATTAAGTATGGTCAGTATATTAGACCGGGTGGTTTAGAACTTCCTGCAATAAAAACTCAACTACGTAGTAAGGATGGCTCTATTGTAGCTAATGGTGTATATGATAAAACTACAAATACGACGACTTATACATTTACTAACTATGTTGATCAATATCAAAATATTACAGGTAGTTTTGATTTAATTGCGACGCCTAAGAGGGAAACAGCAATTAAGGATAATCAGAATTATCCTATGGAAGTGACGATTGCTAACGAAGTAGTCAAAAAAGACTTCATTGTGGATTATGGTAATAAAAAGGACAATACAACTACAGCAGCGGTAGCAAATGTGGATAATGTAAATAATAAACATAACGAAGTTGTTTATCTAAACCAAAATAACCAAAACCCTAAATATGCTAAATATTTCTCAACAGTAAAAAATGGTAAATTTATACCAGGTGAAGTGAAAGTTTACGAAGTGACGGATACCAATGCGATGGTAGATAGCTTCAATCCTGATTTAAATAGTTCTAATGTAAAAGATGTGACAAGTCAATTTGCACCTAAAGTAAGTGCAGATGGTACTAGAGTTGATATCAATTTTGCTAGAAGTATGGCAAATGGTAAAAAGTATATTGTAACTCAAGCAGTGAGACCAACGGGAACTGGAAATGTTTATACCGAATATTGGTTAACAAGAGATGGTACTACCAATACAAATGATTTTTACCGTGGAACGAAGTCTACAACGGTGACTTATCTCAATGGTTCTTCAACAGCACAGGGGGATAATCCTACATATAGTCTAGGTGACTATGTATGGTTAGATAAAAATAAAAACGGTGTTCAAGATGATGATGAGAAAGGTTTAGCAGGTGTTTATGTTACTCTTAAAGACAGTAACAATAGAGAATTACAACGTGTAACTACTGATCAATCTGGACATTATCAATTTGATAATTTACAAAATGGAACGTACACAGTCGAGTTTGCGATTCCTGATAATTATACGCCATCTCCCGCAAATAATTCTACAAATGATGCAATAGATTCAGATGGTGAACGTGATGGTACACGTAAAGTAGTTGTTGCCAAAGGAACAATTAATAATGCTGATAATATGACTGTAGATACTGGCTTTTATTTAACTCCTAAATACAATGTCGGAGATTATGTATGGGAAGATACAAATAAAGATGGTATCCAAGATGACAATGAAAAAGGAATTTCTGGTGTTAAAGTAACGTTAAAAAATAAAAATGGAGATACTATTGGCACAACGACAACAGATTCAAATGGTAAATATGAATTCACAGGTTTAGAGAACGGGGATTACACAATAGAATTTGAGACGCCGGAAGGCTACACACCGACTAAACAAAATTCGGGAAGTGACGAAGGTAAAGATTCAAACGGTACGAAAACAACAGTCACAGTCAAAGATGCAGATAATAAAACAATAGACTCAGGTTTCTACAAGCCAACATATAACTTAGGTGACTATGTATGGGAAGATACAAATAAAGATGGTATTCAAGACGACAGTGAAAAAGGGATTTCTGGTGTCAAAGTGACGTTAAAAGATAAAAATGGAAATGCCATTGGGACAACTACAACAGACGTAAGTGGTCATTATCAATTTAAAGGATTAGAAAATGGAAGCTACACAGTTGAGTTTGAGACACCATCAGGTTATACACCGACAAAAGCGAATTCAGGTCAAGATATAACTGTAGACTCCAACGGTATAACAACAACAGGTATCATTAACGGAGCTGATAATCTCACAATTGATAGTGGTTTCTACAAAACACCAAAATATAGTGTCGGAGATTATGTATGGGAAGATACAAATAAAGATGGTATCCAAGATGACAATGAAAAAGGAATTTCTGGTGTTAAAGTAACGTTAAAAAATAAAAATGGAGATACTATTGGCACAACGACAACAGATTCAAATGGTAAATATGAATTCACAGGTTTAGAGAACGGGGATTACACAATAGAATTTGAGACGCCGGAAGGCTACACACCGACTAAACAAAATTCGGGAAGTGACGAAGGTAAAGATTCAAACGGTACGAAAACAACAGTCACAGTCAAAGATGCAGATAATAAAACAATAGACTCAGGTTTCTACAAGCCAACATATAACTTAGGTGACTATGTATGGGAAGATACAAATAAAGATGGTATTCAAGACGACAGTGAAAAAGGGATTTCTGGTGTCAAAGTGACGTTAAAAGATAAAAATGGAAATGCCATTGGGACAACTACAACAGACGTAAGTGGTCATTATCAATTTAAAGGATTAGAAAATGGAAGCTACACAGTTGAGTTTGAGACACCATCAGGTTATACACCGACAAAAGCGAATTCAGGTCAAGATATAACTGTAGACTCCAACGGTATAACAACAACAGGTATCATTAACGGAGCTGATAATCTCACAATTGATAGTGGTTTCTACAAAACACCAAAATATAGTGTCGGAGATTATGTATGGGAAGATACAAATAAAGATGGTATCCAAGATGACAATGAAAAAGGAATTTCTGGTGTTAAAGTAACGTTAAAGGATGAAAAAGGAAATATAATTAGCACTACAACAACTGATGAAAATGGGAAGTATCAATTTGATAATTTAGATAGTGGTAATTACATTATTCATTTTGAGAAACCGGAAGGCATGACTCAAACTACAGCAAATTCTGGAAATGATGATGAAAAAGATGCTGATGGGGAAGATGTTCGTGTAACGATTACTGATCATGATGACTTTAGTATAGATAATGGTTATTTTGACGATGATTCTGACAGTGACTCAGACGCAGATAGTGATTCAGACTCAGACAGTGACTCGGACGCAGACAGCGATTCTGACGCAGACAGTGACTCAGATTCAGATAGTGATTCTGACTCAGACAGCGACTCGGATTCTGATAGTGATTCGGATTCCGATTCAGACAGTGACTCAGACGCAGATAGTGATTCGGACTCCGACAGTGACTCAGACGCAGATAGTGATTCCGATTCAGACAGCGACTCGGATTCAGATAGTGATTCGGATGCAGACAGCGACTCGGATTCTGACAGTGATTCGGACGCAGACAGTGACTCGGATTCAGACAGCGATTCGGATTCCGATTCAGACAGTGACTCGGATTCAGACAGTGACTCAGACTCCGACAGTGATTCCGATTCAGATAGCGACTCCGACGCAGATAGTGATTCCGATTCAGATAGCGACTCCGACGCAGATAGTGATTCGGACGCAGACAGTGACTCAGATTCAGACAGTGATTCGGACGCAGACAGTGACTCCGACGCAGACAGTGATTCAGACTCAGATAGTGACTCAGACGCAGACAGTGACTCCGACTCAGATAGCGACTCCGATTCTGATAGCGACTCCGATTCAGACAGCGACTCCGATTCAGATAGTGATTCGGACGCAGACAGTGACTCGGACTCAGATAGTGACTCAGATTCAGACAGTGATTCGGATTCCGATAGCGATTCGGATTCCGATAGTGACTCGGATTCAGACAGTGATTCGGACTCAGACAGCGACTCCGATTCAGATAGTGATTCCGACTCCGACAGCGATTCGGATTCCGATAGTGACTCGGATTCAGACAGTGATTCGGACTCAGACAGCGACTCCGATTCAGATAGTGATTCCGACTCCGACAGCGATTCGGATTCCGATAGTGACTCGGATTCAGACAGTGATTCGGACTCAGACAGCGACTCCGATTCAGATAGTGATTCCGACTCAGACAGCGACTCCGATTCAGATAGTGATTCCGACTCAGACAGCGATTCCGATTCCGATAGTGACTCGGATTCAGACAGTGATTCGGACTCAGACAGCGATTCAGACGCAGACAGTGACTCAGATTCAGACAGTGACTCGGATTCAGACAGCGATTCAGACGCAGACAGTGACTCGGACTCTGATAAAAATGCAAAAGATAAATTACCTGATACAGGCGCTAATGAAGATCATGATTCTAAAGGCACATTACTTGGAACTTTATTTGCAGGTTTAGGAGCATTATTATTAGGAAGACGTCGTAAAAAAGATAATAAAGAAAAATAGCACTATTGATTCATTTATAAGTTGTTTCAAGCCAGGTCTATATGGCCTGGTTTGAAATCATATTAAATTGAAAGGAGAAAAAGATGAGTATGGAAAATCATATAGAAAGATTGATTAATCATGTTGAAAAAACAATAGAAATAAAAGAATATGCTTTTTTAAGCCTTGGAAAATCTAATATAAAAGCCAAAGTTAAATTATTAAAAAAGCCTAATTACCTTAGAAGGGATATTACTAAAGAAATTCAAAAGTTTAGACAGAAAACAGGAGCGTTTCCTTCATGGGTAAAAATAGACATTGTTACTGAAGAAGAAGTTACTTTATTTAAAGATGTTAAAGATGAATTAACGCAAACTAGAAGAAATTATATTGATTTTGGTATAGCTTTAGATCAATACTGGAATTTATCATTTTTACCTGAAGAAATAAACACTAATGCATTTATTAAACCAGTGAAAACAGATGGGAAAACGAAGCTTATTCTATCTGAACAAAATATAAATAACTATTTAAGAAAGTATACGAACCATAAGAAAAAGTTTGCTTATGATTTTTATGAAAACAAAGAAGTCATTAAGTTCAAAACTAAAGGTTTTATCTTAGACGAACAAAAGATATATGAATTACACGATGAAGGTTATAAAAAAGGATTAAGAAAGGTCGATTATTTACATAAAGAAATAGACCAATTAATTGAAAGTGGTACATATTTCCTAGGAAATATGCTATCAGATACTGGAAGATATCAATATGGTTATTTTCCACATTTTGATAAAGAAATCAATTTCTATAATATATTAAGACATGCTTCTTCAACTTATGCATTAATAGAGGGTTTAGATTATTTAGGAGAAGATTTAACTATAGTCGAAAAGGCAATTAACTACGTTATTGAGAATTATTTCTATGATAATGAAGGTGTTGGATATATCTTTGATGATACAAAAGATATTAACGAAATAAAATTAGGACAAAATGCTGCCTTTATATTTGCGGTTTGTGAATATTTAAAGCATAACCCCAATAAGCAATACTTATGCGTGGCACAAAAAGTTGCTCGAGGAATTTTATCAATGATTAATCAAGATACATACGAAACAACTCATATTTTAAATTATCCGGATTTAACTGTGAAAGAATCATTTAGAATTATTTATTATGATGGTGAAGCAGCTTTAGCATTATTACGCTTATATCACCAAGATCATAATGATAAATGGTTGGAAGTTGTGAAGAAGTTAATGGATCGATTTATTGAAAAAGAGTATTGGCAATACCATGATCATTGGCTTGGGTATTGCACGAACGAGTTAGTTCAATTGTGTCCGCAAGATAAATATTTTGAATTTGGGATTAAGAATGTGAACACCTATTTGGAATATATTGAACAACGTGAAACAACATTCCCAACATTTTTAGAAATGTTAATGGCAACCTATAAGCTTATTCAAAAAGCAAAAGCTACACATCGTCAAAAGCTTGTGACTCAGTTGATTGATGAAGAAAAATTAATCAATGTGATTCATACAAGAGCAGAATATCAACGAGTAGGATTTTTCTATCCTGAAATTGCAATGTACTTCAAAAATCCAAAGCGAATTCTTGGTAGTTTCTTCATAAAACACCATGGGTATCGAGTTCGGATTGATGATATCGAACATTATATATCAGGCTATGTTCAATATCAAAAGGCACAGATTAAAGATGAAATATTATAGAATAAATTAAAGGTGAAGATGATGTATGATGTTTCACACTTCTCTTCACCCTTATATATCTTAATAAATTGGCGATTATAAATTAACTTTTAACGTTCTGAAAACAGTGAGCCATGTATCAAAAACATTTTTGTCATTAAATATTTGGACATGTTTAATACTTTCCTTAGAAAATTGTTCTCTTAAGTTAGAATCGAGTAATAACTTTTTAACGCTGTGATAGAGTTGTTCTTTATTATCTTGTTCAATTAAAAAGCCATTTTTATGATTAACAATTAACTCAGAAGGTCCGTATTTGGTATCATAACTTACTGTAGGTACGCCTTTAGCAATCGTTTCAAGTACACCTAAATTGAACCCTTCCATTTTACTTGTCAATAAAGATAAATAGGCGGTCTCTATTTCTTGATTTAAATCATAAATGAAGCCACGTAAAAACACGTGATTTTCTAAATGATATTGAGCTATTAATTTACGATAATGTGTTTCTTCTTTACCAAACCCAAATAAATGTAACTGTAAATTTGGAAATGCTGGAACTAGCTTAGACATTAGTTCTATTTGATGATCTAATTGCTTTTCAGGAGAATAACGGCCGATAGAAATCATTTTGTTAGGCAATGGTTTATTGTCACTACTATGATGAGATTCATTTGTATCAATATAACCTGCAGGTATAACGTAAATGGGAATAACGTTATTAATTTTTACAGATAAATCTGTTTTTTGTTGTTCAGTAGATACTATGATTCCTGAATATCGGGATAAGTTATCTAAAACAGGTTTATACGCTTGTTTGATTTCAGAATGATATATATCATTGATATTTTTTACGTGGGTACTGTGGAAAACGGCGAGAACTGGTATTTTAGTATCAGTTTGATCAATGATTGGCCCTGTAACGATGTTTTTATCACATAAAAATACGTCTCCTAAATGATATAGCGCATTAATTGCAAACGCTAAAAGTTCATTTTCATCGTTGAAAAAACGAACGCCTCGTGAAGTATTATAAATGATAGATTGTACCGTAGGATGTTCGTGCTCAGGGTTGTAATATTTTTGAAATTTAACTTTTTGTGTAGGTGTAAAAAATTGTTCCATCACGACTTTTTGTTGAGAGGTTAAAATTCTACTACAACTTAAAAAGCCTCTTGTATCGTAAAAATCTCTTCGAATTTTACGTTGTTGTATATCAAAATGGTTAATATAGTCTAAAGTTTGATAATTTGAATCAACAAAATGCACATACATTTTATATGTGTCGTTATCGTATATTTTAATATCATTCGTATTTTCAACGAATTTTAAGGTATAATTACATATATTTTGCCAATAATTTATCCAATCAATATGTTTTTTCTCAAAGTTAATACTATCTTGTAGAAAATCGTAAAGACTGAAAATATCTTTTGAATCGATGTTTAACGAATGTGCATGCATATATAAACGTGGTGACCAAGATGTGAATATGAGTTTATTTGGGACTAAATTATCTTTAAATAGCTTTAATCTATTGATCATAGCTTGTTCTATACCTGTTAATTTATTACCTAAATTCTTACCGATAGAATATATCATTATGGTTTCCTCCGATTACATACGATTTCAA
>OCLO01000136.1_pt1 | contig 8914 bp, 6 predicted proteins | sample 1481391 | NCBI WGS metagenome assembly OCLO01 (sample SAMN00990124, study PRJEB22392) | human gut metagenome | reverse complement strand
CAACCGTCGACGTGGCTCACAACATCTCGGAGTTCTTAGCCCTCATCTCGACGACGTGGGCCGGGCGCTCATGCCCGGCCCACATATATGTCCTACCAGCTGTGGCCTTCCCGCGTGGCGACCCGGGAAGATCGACCATCATGCGACGGTTGTTATTCCCTGTGGGCCGTTTTCGAGCAGGTATTGGAACCCCGCCTCGTCAAGAATCGGACGACCCAGCTCACGTGCCTTCGTCTCCTTGGACCCGGCGTTCTCTCCCACCACGACGTAGTCAGTCTTCTTCGACACTGATCCGGCGGCCTTGCCCCCTCGGGAAACGATGGCTTCCTTGGCCTCGTCACGGGTGAATCCCTCCAGACCTCCCGTGACAACCACAGTCAGCCCTTCCAGGGTCTGCTCAGGTGCCTCGTCGCGATCGTCGGCCATTCGCACCCCAGCCGCAGCCCACCGGCTGACGATTTCCTGATGCCAGTCGACCTCGAACCACTGCTGGACCGATTCCGCAATGATCTCGCCGACCCCGTCGACCCCGGCGAGCTCGTCCAAGGATGATTCTCGAATGGCCGGGATCGAACCGAAATGGGTGGCCAGAGCCCGAGCCGCCGTCGGACCGACGTGACGGATCGACAGCGCCACCAGCACCCGCCACAAGGGCTGGGACTTGGCCTTGGCCAACTCGTCGAACATCTTCTTGGTCGTGGCAGTCGGAACGGAGGGCTTCTTCGTTGTCGGCTTCGTGAAGAAGTAAGGCTCGAGCTGCCAGGGCCCCAACTTCCCGCGCACCTTCCGACGACGCCACACCTTGACCTCGGCCAGGTCGTCGGGCTGCAGGTCGAAGAGCCCTGCTTCTGAATTGAGCACCGGGACCTGCCTGCCCGGAAGTCCCTCGGCAACCTCACCCTCATCCGGTCGCTGATTCTCCGGGTCGACCAGAGCGATGGCGGCTTCCCATCCGAGCGCCTCGACATCGAGGGCGCCGCGCGACGCCAGCCCGAAAACACGCTCTCGCAGCTGAGAAGGGCATTCCTTGGCGTTCGGGCAGCGAAGATCCTTGTCACCGTCCTTTTCGTACGCCAACTCAGCGCCGCAGCTGGGGCAGTGATCGGGCATAACGAACTCCCGCTCCGAACCATTACGCAACTCGACAACCGGACCCAAGATCTCGGGAATGACGTCGCCGGCTTTCCGCAATACCACGGTGTCTCCGATGAGGATTCCCTTGCGTTTGACCTCGAAGGCGTTGTGGAGGGTGGCCATCTCGACAGTCGATCCCGCAACGGTCACCGGCCTCATGACCCCGTACGGCGTTACGCGGCCCGTTCTTCCGACATTGACACGAATGTCGAGAAGCTCGGTGTTGACCTCTTCCGGCGGATACTTGTACGCGATGGCCCACCGGGGAGCTCGAGAAGTTGCGCCAAGCTTGCGTTGCAGAGAGACGTCATCGACCTTGACCACCACACCGTCGATCTGATGGGAGGCCTCGTCACGCGATTCTCCCCAGGAGGTGACGAACTCATGCACCTGCTCGGCGTTCTCAACGATCTTGAGGTACGGCGACACCGGCAAGCCCCATTCGGCGAGCTTGTCGTACGCGTGTCCCTGGCTGGGAAACTCATGCCCTTCAACGGCACCAATCCCGTGAACGATCATCGACAGGGGACGTGAGGCCGTCACCCGCGAATCTTTCTGTCGCAACGATCCCGCGGCCGCGTTACGAGGATTGGCGAAGGGATTCTTGCCAGCCTCGACGAGAGCGGCGTTGAGGTCGGCAAAGTCGGCGACCGGGAAGAAGACCTCACCTCGTACCTCGAGCAGGCTTGGGACGTCGTCACCAGCCAGCTTCTGCGGGATCGCCTTGATGGTGCGGACGTTCGCAGTGACGTCCTCACCAATGCGACCGTCGCCACGGGTGGCCCCCGAGACGAGTTCACCATCGCGATACACGAGATCGACGGCAAGACCATCGATCTTGAGCTCGCACAGGAAATCCGGAACTTTTCCGACGGACGTGGCGACCCTGTTCATCCACTCCGAGAGCTCGTCACGGGTGAAGACGTTGTCCAGGCTCAACAGACGCTCCAGATGCTCCACCGGGGCGAAGTCGGTCACCCGCTGCGGAGCTCCAACTCGCTGGGTGGGCGAATCCAGACTCTTCAACTCAGGGTGATCGTCCTCGAGCTTTTTCAGCTCAATCATGAGCTGGTCGTACTCGGCGTCGGAGATCGTCGGGGCGTCGTTGGCATAGTAAGCGTCCTGGGCGTCCAGGATGCGTTCGGTCAGCTCAGTCCAGCGATGGCGCGCCTCGGACTCGGACTCGCTCGCCTCCAACTCGTCGCCTCGGGTGGGATCGTCAACCATGGTCCCATCCTTGCGCAGTTCCCATACCTGTGCATTCGGGTATCAGCCGACCGGCCTCCCACAACGAGGTGTGGTGGCCGCGGAAGCCCCGCGGCTACCCGTCCCCACAGTGGTTTTTCAGACGCCGGTGGCCGGAAGTGCCCCGGTGAAGCCTCCTGGCCTGCTCGGTGTCACGGTCGGAGCGGTGGAGGACGGAGCCGGCGTGGTCGGGGTCGACGGCCCGTCACCGGACGGCTTCACCAACCAACCACCATCAGCAATGGATGCGCCGGTCAGGCAATGTTTGAGCTCGTCGACAGTGTAGAAGAATGAGTTCACCGAGATCGGACGGCAGCCACGTCCGAAAGTGGCCTGCTGCTCGTTGAGGAGCATCCGGACGACCTTCTGCCCTGACCCCGACTCGAAGACGTCCCACTGCACGTTGGAGGCCAGCGGAGCCACCTTGGCACCCCGCCAATCCGTGACCTGCCAGAAATTGGTGTCCTGCGGGCTGATCTGGGTACGAGATCCGGGTGCGCCGATGAGCGCCTCGAAGGGAACGAGGGTCTCAGCGTGGGCGAACCGCAAGGTCGCCGATCCCTTGGGATGGTCTTCGGTCTGCTGGTCGATCTGGGCCAGGAAATCGTCAAGAAGAGGGCGGGCATTGCGATGGGCGATGTCCGATCCCTTGAAGCCGGGGCCCTTCTCGGCGTAGTCCTCAGCGTCGAGGGACATCGCGAAGACATTGGCCTGGTCCCTCGTGAAGTACTTGGCGAAGTCGACCTTGGTCTCAGCAGCCATCGAGGGAGCGATGATGTACAGGTTGTACAGGTTGAGAGCCGCGTCGACGTCGTTCTTGGCCTTCTTGCCCTCGGGGGTCTTGAAGGTCCACTCCCCTGCTGCCAGTCGGTCGACGAAGTCCTTCGTATAGATCTTTTCCAGAACCTCACGGGCGGCCTTGCGAACCTCCGGACGCGAATTCACCGCATCGACGTAATCAGAGAGTTCCTTGCTGTCCTGGTACTCCTTGTAAGCCTTGTAGTCCGGGTTCGACTTGTCCTTGTGGAAGTACAGCGTCTTGGTGTCGGCCTTGATGGCGCGTGACATATGTCCGCTCATCTGCGGGGCACCATGGAGCAATCCAGTGACAAAGTCGTATCCGGACTCCGCAGCACGCGGTTCTCCCGAGGACTCCACGACGACCGTGTTGTCCTCCCCGTTGAAGATCTCGGGCATCCGGTGGGCCAGACGCTCACCCAGTTGACGATGCTGATCAGCTCCCACCTCAGTGAGGTTGCCGTACCCCCTCTCGAGCTTGTTGCCCTTGCTGAGCTCAACTCCGTCGGCCTCCATGTGGGCCCAGGTGTCCTCGTTGCCGAGATTCTCATTGGCTTCATGAAGTTTCATGGCCTGGGCGTGAACATCCTGGCCGAGGGGAGTCACAGCTCCCAACTCATTGGCCTTTTCCCAGATCGCCATCGTCAGGGCGTCGTACTTGAAGCTCGACAGGCCACGAGAGCCGTGACGGGCAACGACCTGGGTGTTGACGGGGCGGAATCCGACGGGCGGGGCCTGCAAGGTGCCACCGGAATAGCGATACGGAGTCTTCGTCGACAGCGAGTCGTCGGTGTCAGCATGGGCAATTGGCGCACAGGTGCTGGCCAGACACGCGACGGCCATGGCGCCAAGAACACGGAAAGGTCTGGAAGGCATGGTGTGCTCCCGAGAGGATCGATTGGTTTGGCCATACCCTCGCTGATTCGGGCGTCACCTCCATGTACGGCAGATGACGCCCGATCAACACTTCAATGATCTCCCGGGGACAGCTCCAGAGGGGGATCAGTCCAAGATCGGTCCGACGGTACGGGTCCGCTTCAGCTCGAAGAACCCGGGGTAGGCCGTCACCTTCTCGAACCCGTCGAAGAGCTCACCGGCCTCCTCCCCCTTGGGAGCCGGCGACATCACCGGACCGAAGAGCGCCATGCCGTTGATATGGAGAACAGGGGTACCGACATCCTGTCCGACCGGATCCATGCCTTTGTGATGCGAAGCGCGCATGGCCTCGTCGAACTCGCCCTTGTCAGCACGATCCGCGATGGACTCGTCGTAGCCGCTCTCCACCAGCGCTGCCTTGACGGTCTCGATGCTGCGCTCCTCCTTGCCAAGGTGGTAGCGGGTTCCAAGGGCGGTGTAGAAATCACGAACAGCCTCCTGTCCATGCACCTCGACAACACCAGTGGCAGCCTGAGCGCCGATCCACGCCTTGTCCATCTCGGCACGATAGTCGTCCGGCAGATCACGTCCTTCATTGAGGACGGCCAGGCTCATGACGTGGAAGACGGTATGGACGTCACGAACCTTCTCCACCTCGAGCATCCAGCGCGACGTCATCCACGCCCAGGGGCAGGACGGGTCAAACCAAAAATCAACTGTTGTGGTCATGACACCAGCCAACCGCACGCGCCCGCGCACGCAAAGACCGACCCTGTCATTGTTCGCGTAAGGCGCAGTAATGACGCGCGATACAGTTCCCGCTTAACGAGACAGCGAAAGGCAAGAACCGATAGAGTTTCATGGGAATTGTTGGGTGCTTTTGTGCGCCCTTAACTAACACATGTTCCACGGAGGCATGATGAGTTCGGTCAACATCACTCGTGCGGAGGCGCAGCAGCGCTCCCAGGTCATCACGGCGCACAACTCCAAGGTGCTCGTTGATCTTTCTGGACGTGACCCCAACGGCGATTCGCTCGCCGAGCCGACCGAAACCTTCGTCTCCTCGTCAACCATCGAGTTTTCGTCGACCGGCGGCGAGAGCCATCTTGACCTCATTGCTGACGGTGTCTACGCCGCAGATCTCGACGGCACCCCGCTGGATCCGGCCGCATTCTCGAATAATCGTTTCCCGTTTACCACGGAAGCGGGAACTCACGAAATCACGGTTACGGCGCTGTGCCGCTACTCCCATTCGGGTGAAGGCCTGCACCGTTTCGTCGACCCTGCTGACGGCAAGGTTTACCTCTATACCCAGTTCGAGATTGCTGATGCCAGGCGTATGTACGCCGATTTCGAGCAGCCCGATCAAAAGATGACATTCGAACTGCAGGTCATCGCTCCGACTGGTTGGACCGTCGTCTCGAACTCCCCGACCCCAGAGCCGACGGAAGGCCCCTGGGAAGGGATGTCACGGTGGTCTTTTGAGCCCACCCTTCCAATTTCGACATATCTGACAGCCCTTGTCGCCGGCGAGTACTACATCGATCGCGGAACCATTCACACATTGTCTGGCGAAATGGACGCCGACATTCTGTGCCGTCAGTCGATGAAGGAACACCTCGACGCCGACCGAATCCGCACCACCACACAACGTGGATTTGAGGTTTACGAGTCCGAATTCGGCTACCCGTACCCATTCGGCAAGTACACCCAGTCCTTCGTGCCGGAATTCAACGCCGGAGCCATGGAGAACGCTGCCTGCGTCACCCACCGTGACGACCTGCTGTTCCGTTCCCGCGTCACCTCGGCCGCCTACGAGAACCGCGACAACACCATCCTTCACGAGCTCGCTCACATGTGGTTCGGCGATCTCGTCACCATGAAGTGGTGGGACGACCTCTGGCTCAACGAGTCCTTCGCCGAGTGGGCGTCGCATCACTGCCAGGAGAAGATCGCCGAGAAGCACGGCGGCATTGACCCATGGGTCTCCTTCGCGAACCAGCGCAAGACGTGGGGTTACACCCAGGACCAGCTGCCGACTACCCATCCGATCGCCGCTGACATGATCGATCTCGACACCGTCGAGCAGAACTTCGACGGCATCACCTACGCCAAGGGTGCCTCCACCCTGAAGCAGCTGGTTGCCTTCGTTGGAGAGGCCGAGTTCCTGGCCGGTGTGCGCACGTATTTCGCCCAGAACGCCTTCTCGAACACTGAGCTCAAGGATCTCCTCCATCAGCTCCAGGTGGCGTCGGGACGCGATCTGTCGTCCTTCACCGAGCAGTGGCTGCGCATCCCAGGGGTCAACACCGTCCGTCCGGACTACGATGTCGACGAGGACGGCAACTTCACCCGCTTCGACATCGTCCAGACGGCGATCGAGAAGTACCCCACCCTGCGGACCCATCGTCTGGGCATCGGCATCTACACACTGACCGAAGGCAAACTCGTCCGGACTGAACGCCTCGACGTTGACATCCATGACGAGCGCACCCCGATTGCCGCCCTCGTCGAACATTCCCGCGGTGATCTGGTCCTGCTGAACGACGGTGACCTGACCTACGCGAAGGTCCGTCTGGATGATCACTCGATGGCCACCCTCATTGAGCACATCGACGCCCTGTCCGATCCGCTGGCCCGCGCATTGTGCTGGAGTTCTGCCTGGGACATGTGCCGCGACGCCGAAATGAAGGCCCAGGACTACGTCACCCTGGTTGGCAAGGGGCTTCCCAGCGAGACAGACCTGACGGCCGTCACCTCTCTCATTCGCCAGGCCACCACCGCCGCGATCTCATACACCACTCGTGAGGATCGTCAGGATGTGCGCGATCGTCTCATTGCGATCTCGGCGACGGGACTGCGTGACGCCGCGCCCGGTTCTGACCATCAGGTGGCCTACGCCAACGGTCTGGCCGCTGCTGCCACGAAGGACACAGCCGACCTGCTCGAGGGGTGGTTGAACGGCGAAGAGGTGCCTGAGGGTCTCGACATCGACCAGGGAATGCGTTGGCGTCTTCTCATCGCCCTGGCCGGTATGGGCCGAGTCGGCGAGCCGGAGATCACTGCCGAATTGCAGCGTGACAACACCATCTCGGGATCGGAGCAGGCAACTGGCGCTCGCGCCGCGATGCCCACGGCTGAGGCAAAGCAGGCTGCTTGGCAGCGCGCCACCACCGACGACTCAGTGCCCAACGCGACCTACCGGCAGCTCGTCAGCCAGTTCATTCAACCTGATCAAGCCGAGGCGCTCTCACAGTACGTCGATCCCTACCTCGAGCTGTGCAAGTCCATCGACTCCCGCGACGGCCAGTGGGCCAAGGCCGGTCACGCCCAGGTCCAGAACGCCCTGATGTGGCTCTTCCCGAGCACCGAGGTCATCGACGAGGCTTGGCTCGACAAGCTCGATGGCTGGGTTTCCGACAACAACCCGGGCAGCACTGTGCGACGCGTTCTTGCCGAGCGCGCCGACAACGCTCGCCGCACCCTGCGTTGCCAGGAGGCCAGCCGTCACTGAGCTGTGACGCATGAATGCGGCCCCGAACCAGCTGGTTCGGGGCCGCATTCATCTTCATGTTCAGCACTCACGCTGCGTGACAAGGATCAGTCAGAGTTCTTACCGCCGCGTCCCTTGGTGAAATGGACTCCCCAACCAATGAGGGTGAACAGGACAGCCGTGGCGATCGGCCACACGACACACAACATGAGTAGGTGCACGGAGCTGAATTCGGCTTCGGGCCAGCCGGGCAGGGTTTTCATGGGCACAAGGGCCAGCGCATCGATCATGGGCTCAGCGTAGCGTCTTCGCACCAGTTTTGGACCGACCTTGGGGGAGAGATTTCACGGGAAGTACGTTGGCAAACACGGACATATGGCGCGTCGCGAACTCTTCCCGATCATGGACGGTCCGTCTTTCCTGAGTTACCACGCCGGATAAGGGCAACCCGAAACCTTGGGATCTCTCTCATCGTCATGGAGGACGGTGGGCTTCCTTGGTGGCTGTGCCGTGAATTCCTTTCCAGTCGGATCCCAGGACCCCATTCCTCGAAGTTATCCACAACCTTCTCGGTGGTTCTCCCGACGATGTCCACAGATCTTGATTTGGCTGACGGATTCTCTGATGTCCCGCCGATAAATGGTGGTGTGAACGAACTTGAACTGGACATGAGGGACTGCGGCGGTGTCGTGCGGATACATCGCTTCAGCAGAACTCGCGGGCAGGCTGACCGCGCCGTGAAAGCCGGCCGCGCAATACGCATGCTCCCGGGAGTCGTTGCGGATGCCGGGCGGGCTGACGATTCTCGAGTGAAGATGCAGGCGATACACATGTGGCATCGAGACGCGGTCATCATTGGCAAAGCCGCCCTCGTCGCGCAAGGAATGATTCCCCCGGGAAGCCGGACGCGAGATTTCAGCGCCGTCCACGAGGTGGAGGCGTTTTCACGGACGAGGGGCATCAAGCGAGAGGGAATCCTCGTACACCGATGGCGAGTTCCGCGCCGGTACGCCACCCAATACCGCGATGTCCCCATGGCAATTCCTGAGGCATCCGTCCTCCTTCTGGCCGTTCGGGGAGAATGGGAATGGGTCTGCGAGGCGCTGAGACAAAAACTCGTCACCCCGCGTTCCTGCAGGTCGGCTCGTTCCTGCCTGTCCTGGAAGTTCGGCCGTCACCGCATCACAGCAGCCCTGGCCGACATTTCCTTCAATCCATGGTCGGTGCCGGAATTGTGGTTGTCCCGGGCGCTCCGCGCGGTCGGGTTCACCGGGTGGCACTCCAACACGCGGGTGGACACCGCCGAAGGAGCCTTCACCCTCGACCACGCCCTCCATGCGGAACGAGTTGGGGTTGAGGTCGACGGCC
>OCLO01000134.1_pt1 | contig 9094 bp, 10 predicted proteins | sample 1481391 | NCBI WGS metagenome assembly OCLO01 (sample SAMN00990124, study PRJEB22392) | human gut metagenome | reverse complement strand
GGCTGTGTAGCAGAACCCCGGCCAGGTGCGGACGTGGGGGAAGTCCACGACCCACCGCAGGTTGGGATGCTCGGCGGTGAAGTCCCTGCGGACCAGGTCCGCAGGCTGGCGTGAGCAGGCCGCGGGCCGAGTGGTACGGATCGAGCGTCCCGGCCCGATGCCGACCATCCCGAGGGCCCGCATGCGCCGCTCGACGGTGCAGCGAGCCACTGGGAGAGTCGGCTCGGTGGTGTTGAGGAGGCGCCAGGTCTTGCGCGACCCCAGGGTGGCGTTGAAGGGCTGCTCGCGCAGCGCCTGCAGGCGCTTCTCGACCACCGCGTCCGACACGGCCCTGTGCGAGGGCGGGCGGTTGCGGGCGGCGTAGTAGCCGGACGGGGCGACGTGCAGGCCTGAGCTGGTCAGGACCCTGCAGACCGGTCGACAACCCCGTGGTGCGAAGGCCGTCAATCTGGAAATCTGATCCGTACGCGGCGAGGCGCACATTCTTGGCGCCCGCCCCCGTCATCGCCTTCAAGACAGCAGGATCCGGGTAGCGGGTGGACCGCGGTTGATTGATGACGACGGAGGCGCCACTTGGGCCAAGCTCGCGATCCGCAACCTGAGCACCACTGAGCGCGAAAGACGACACAGCGATGTACAACGCCACGACCGCTGCCATCACAGCCAGCAACGGCACTGCCGCGGTGAAGCGGCTGCGGTTGCGACTCCAAATCCTCAACAGTGCGATGTTCAGACTGTGACTCACTTGATGATCTGCCCATCGCGCAGCACTGTCATTGAGTCGCAGAATCGGCCCGCGATCGGGTCATGGGTGGCAACCACCACACACATTGACCGTTCGTGCGCCAGAGCGGCGAAGAGCTTGAAGAGCTCCTGCGAGTTAGCCGAGTCCAGCGCCCCGGTTGGTTCGTCGGCCAACAGAACTCGTTGCCCCCAGCCAACGCACGGGCGACACGCACGCGCTGGCGCTGACCCCCCGACACCTCTGACGGCCGACGGTCACCCAGTTGGTCAATCCCAAGGCGGGCCAAGGCGTCCTCAGCAGCCCTGCGACCTTGGGCACGGTTTTGGCCACGTGCCCACAGTGGTAAGGCCACATTTTCGATGTTTGTCATCTCCGCGATGAGATTGTTGTCTTGGAAAATGACCGACACATGTTCAAGCCGGTGCCGAGCCCGTGCCGCCTCATCCAATTCGGAGACACGTTTACGGTTCACCTCAATTTCCCCGGCATCGGGGACGTCCAGACCGGCGAGCAGATTGATCAGCGTGCTCTTCCCCGATCCGCTCTCCCCCATGACGGCGTGTAGACCCGACGACGAAAACTCAATATCTACGCTTCGAAGCGCTTCAACCCGACCCGCACCAACACCGAAGGATTTGGACACTCCAACCGCAGCAATCATTCTCGTCCCTTCGAAACCTGTTCAGCAGGAACCGTTCGTGGCTCAGAAATATAGCAGCCAGCCCCAACGCCATGGAGGACGACCTTATCCACCTTCACAATTCTCTCTTTCTAGGGAATCCCATTGATGAGAATGGCCTTCTCCCATACGCAGAGCTTAATAGAACACCCTCACCCTGAAAGTGAGAGATTTTGATATATATCCGAAAATACAACGATATGCGTCCGAAAGTACAGAACAGAGCATGCTTAGCTACTACTGAGCACGACAAAACACATCCTGACGTACGGCCAGGACACATCATTCCAGTTTCATGATCTCTTGTTTCTACAATTTTTTCGGTAGACACGGAATATCGGAAGAATCCATCTTTCCGCCACTGCCACTTGGAGCGAGCGAGACGAGCAGATAGTTGCCGACCCGGATATAGCATGTGAATGATCCCCGGTAGGACTACTGGGTGATTTTGATCTCCATCCGCGAGCGCACATAGATACTCCTGCAACGAGGACAAATAGTTAGAGTCGCTCGACAAAACAAGACGAAGTCGCCCGGTGGCGACATCACATTCAACCGATGCTGCGAGATCAGATGATCCATCGACATTCTTGAGTGGTTTTTTGCACACAGCCAACGATTCGAAACGATCCATTCCCCTTTGATACTTGGCAGGAAGGGTGACCTCTGTCCCGTCATGGGCGCCCCCGTATACGTACGTCCCACTTCCAGTCACAACGACCGCCAGCCCCAGGGCACCAATCAGGTCCATCCGGCAACGGTGCGCTGAGGGAAATATGAGCTACATCCTCCGTGGCCTACCCACAACACTCTTTGCCATGAGGGTTCTTCAAACGGGATCAGGGAAGATCGGCCAGAAAGGCACGAAAGGCCTCCAACCCCTCTGGCCGCACCGTGAAATGAGCCCATCGTCCCCGCATTTCCTTGTCGACGAGCCCCGCTTCCACGAGTTTTTTGAGGTGATGGGACAGCGTCGGCTGACTCACCCCGAACAGGCCATCGAGATGGCAGGCGCACACACTGGCGCCACTGTTCGCCGCGATGTGGTGGAAGACGCGCAACCGCACTGGATCCGACAACGCCTTTGCCACGACGGAGAGCTCCTCGGCACGCGAAACCGGCAGAGGTGACGAGTCGGGCTCACACACATCGTCGGCCGACACAACTGGAAGCGTCGTCTTCATGCCGATAATCCTACCGTCGCCATATTGACGCCCATCAATACGACCTCCTACTATCAACATATAGACGCTCATCAATGTGATCGCAGGAGGTCCAGATGCCCACCATCCGTGTCTACGAGCCCGCACTGTGTTGCAACACCGGGGTATGCGGCGCCGATGTCGACCAGGAACTCGTGACCTTCACCGCCGATGTCAACGCCCTCCAGGCACAGGGAATCGACGTGCAGCGAGCCAACCTCGCCACCGACTCAACTCGGTTCACCGAGAACCCAGTCGTCGTCACTTTCCTCCAGACCGCAGGTTCCGAGGCCCTCCCCCTCACCCTCGTCGACGACGTCACCGTCCTCACCGGTCGTCACCCCAGCCGCGACGAGATGCTGCGCTGGGCCGGCCACACTGACACCTCGCCACATGTCGAGCTTCCCGTCATTGAGGACTGCTGCTCAGATCACGGCACATCCACGTCCTGCTGCGGGGACTCTCAGCGGTCCTCCGGTTGCTGCTGACCACACCAGAACGTCAGGAGATCACGATGGTCCAGTTCCTCGACGATGCCCCTCGTCACATCTTCTTCACCGGGAAGGGCGGAGTGGGAAAGACGAGCGTCGCGTGTGCCACCGCGGTCGAACTGACACGCCGGGGCAAACGAGTCCTCATCATCAGCACCGACCCTGCCAGCAATGTCGGTCACGTCTTTGGCCAGACGATCGGCAACCGCATGACCCCGATCGACGCCGTCCCCGGACTCGACGCCCTCGAGATTGATCCGGAGCAAGCGGCCGAGGCCTACCGCAATCGGATCATTGACCCGGTGCGCGCCATCCTTCCCCCCAGCGAGATCGCCACGATCACCGAACAGCTCTCCGGGTCATGCACTGTTGAGATCGCGTCGTTCAACGAGTTCACCAACCTCTTGGCTGATCCGTCTCGTACGGCCACACCATTCGCCTCCTCCAGCTACCCGGCGACTGGACCGCCTACCTCGATGCCGGCAGGGGCGATGCCTCCTGCCTGGGCCCGATGTCTGGTCTGGACAAGAGCAAAAACACCTACCGAGCTGCAGTCGAGGCCCTCACGGACCCCGATGTCACCCGCCTCGTTCTCGTGGCACGGGCCCAGCCGTCGAGCCTGCACGAAGTGAACCGCACTCTCACAGAGCTCGCCGAGACCGGCATCCAGGCTTCGCACCTCGTCATCAACGGCCTTCTCCCCCATGCCGACGACGCCGATCCCCTCCACCACGCCATTGAGGAACGCGAACACGCGGCCCTGGAGGCCATGCCAGCCGGTCTCGCTGCCCTTCGACGCGACGACATACCCCTCAAGGCGACGACCATGATCGGCGTCGACGCTCTTTCCCGCATGTTCACCAGCGACGAGGCCCATCGCTCCCCCGACGACGTCATCGTCGACCTGCCCGAGCAGCCTGGTCTCGACGAACTCGTCGACGACCTCGCCAGCCAGGATCACGGCCTCGTCATGACGATGGGCAAGGGCGGTGTCGGAAAGACGACGATCGCTGCCGCCATCGCGACGGAACTGGCTCGTCGTGGGAAGAAGGTCCTTCTCACGACGAGTGATCCAGCAACTCACCTTGCCGCGACACTGGCTGGAGAGATGGCTGGCTTGACGGTTGACTCCATTGACCCCGAAAGGGCGACCCAGGCCTATCGCGAGCGCGTCATGGCAACCCGAGGAAGCAGCCTCGACGAGGAGGGACGAGCCGCACTTGCCGAGGAGGACCTACGCAGCCCCTGCACCGAGGAAATCGCGGTCTTCCAGGAGTTCAGCCACGCTGTCAACACGGCCCGTCATCAGTTCGTCATCATAGACACCGCCCCAACCGGCCACACCCTTCTCCTCATGGACGCCACCGGCTCGTACCACCGGGACGTCCTGCGTCACATGGATTCCGCGCAGCGTCTCCATACGACGACCCCACTCATGTGCCTGCAGGATCCAGAGCACACCAAGATCATTATCGTCACCCTGCCGGACACCACGCCGGTCCTTGAGGCGACGGCACTCGTGACGGACCTTGCCCGCGCCGACATCCACCCCTGGGCATGGGTCGTCAACAACTCGCTGGCAGCCGCCCACCCCACGAGCGCCCTCCTGGGACGTCGGGCCCGCGACGAAGTGACCCAGATTGAGAACGTGACCGCACAGGCCACCCGCTGGGCTGTCGTACCAGCCCTAGCCAACGAACCCATTGGCCAGGCACACCTCGCGGCTCTCGCTTCAGGGACGGAGGATCCTTCCTGACGGCCACTTGTCCAGGTTCCCCATCACAGTGACCATTCGTTTCCTTTCATCAGACGAAAGTGCAACAACCTCGCCGCGCGGTGGACCGACTGGGGCGTGACTTCTTACCTTTTTGTTGTCAGCCGGACTCAGCCGGCACATGCACCCCCACCAGGTGCCGACCAACGCAAGGAGGACACCCATGATCAAGAATCGCCTCGTCGCCGCTAGCGCAGCTGCCGCCCTCGCCACCGGAACCGCTCTCATGGCCGCCCCGGCCCACGCGGCCGACGCCACCCCCGCCCCGACCCTTGCTCCGTCCGTCACCGCCATCGACACCTCGAAGCTGCCGGTCCAGATCGACTTCGACTGCCTCAAGAACAACGCCCACGAGCGTCACCAGACCGAGATCAAGATCGCCAAGATCCTCTGCTGACCGACAAGACCGCCCTTGTCAAGAAGGTCGTCAAGATCGTCGCCGACAATGCGCGCAAGGCCTTCGGCGACACCTCCGACCTTGGCGACCTGAAGCCGCTGGCTCAGGAGATCGTCGCCAACCTCAAGAAGGCCAAGGTCTGCTTCACCATCAACCTGCCCGGCAAGACCAAGCACGTCGGCCACCTCGGTGACATCCAGACCGCTGCCTGGGTTCCCGCCAACCAGGTGCGCTGAATCCAAACTGTGAATAACTTGAGCCAGGCAACCGTGTGACTCATGTCGCCTGGCATTAATGGGGCTGCAGGATCATCCTGCAGCCCCATCTGGTCGCATCACCACCCGTTGCCATCGACAATATCGTCGCCCCGATCCACCATCCCCGCCCGCCAAGGGCTCAACCGTCCAGCGTCCGCACGGCTGTGCACGAATCACATTTGCTCCGCGACCATCTGACCAATTCCAGACGTGCACACGTTCACAGGTCTGCCGAATGAACCCGCGCCCCCTAGTCTCACGACACGAGCCGCACGGCTAGCCATTTCAGAGCAAAGGAGCTTGGACATGATCTTTATGAAGAAAATGAGCGCATTGGCCATCGCCGGCACCATGGCCATCACCGGGGTCTCCATGACGGCGTCTCCCGCCCTCGCTGCCGACAATGCCTCGACCCCGGTGGCCGCGGTCTCCGCCCAGCCGAAGCTCATCACCGGCTACGTCACCAGCACCGATCACTGGGGTACCAAGCTCTTCTTCCGCAAGAACATCGTCCCGAACGCCAAGGGAGCAGTCGTCATCGTCCATGGCGCCGCTGAGCACTCCGGCCGTTACGACTACCTGGCCAAACGCCTCAATGACGCCGGCTACTCGACCTACCGCTTCGACCACCGCGGACACGGACGCAGCGCTCGTCCCTACGTCGACAACACCATCCCGCGCGGCAACATCGACGACTGGCACAACCTCGTCAATGACGTCCACCAGTTCGTCAGCACTGCCCACCAGGAGAACCAGGGCAAGAAAGTCTTCCTCTTCGGCCACTCGATGGGTGGTTTCGCCGTGCAGTCCTACGGCGCCAAGTACCCGGGCACCGTTGACGGCATCGTGAGCAACGGTGGCGGCATCGCCGTCAACCCGTGGGGCCATGACACCGAGGAGCCCGAGATCATCACGGCTCACGACCTCACCGAGGCTGAGAAGAACGCCGATCCGACCATCAGTCAGAAGCTGCCCATGGAGAAGCTCACCAGCTTCAACGGCATCCTGCTGACCCAGGCCGTGCGCAACCCGAAGGCGATTCACCTGCCCTCGACCGTCGCTGAGGCCTTCATCCAGTTCACGAACCCGCTGTCGAGCGGCGTCTGCACCGACCCGGCCGTTGTCGAGGACTACAAGAAGGATCCGTACAACAACAAGTACATGAGCCTCGGCATGGTCAAGCAGATGGGGGTGGCCCAGACCTACAACGCCTTCAACGCCCCGTCCTTCACCGAGCCGACCCTCATCATGCACGGCGCAAACGACGGCATCGTCCCGGCCTACTTCGACACCAACTGGTACAACGCCATTGGATCCACCGACAAGAAGGTCATCCAGTGGAAGGGCCTGATGCACGAGACCATCAACGAGCCCGTCAAGGATCAGGTCGACGACACGATCATCAACTGGATCGACGCCCACAACAAGTGACCTTCATCCTGTGATTTCCTGACAGCGGTTGGGCCGGAACAAGACCGACCCAACCGCTGTGTCTGTGCAGCCCATAAGTCAGTGACGGATTACCCTCACAGTGGCGTCACAGCGCAGTCTGGTCCTTTTCCCTCGCGACACGGCAAGCCCATTTTCGGGGATCCGAACATACGCTGTAAGGTCTCCCTCATGTTGCTGAAGCCTTCCCTTACTCGGAGAGTCGCTGTCGTCGCACTCACGGCATGCCTGACCCTGAGTGCCTGCTCCTCGAACGATGGGCCCAAGGATTCTGCCCAGTCAGGAGGATCCCCGAGCTCCGGCTCGGTCGACGCCACCTTGACGAAGATCCCCGCAGCACGGGCCGGCGCAACTGACATCACCTTCAAGGCCGCCCCGGAGAAGGTCAGGGCCACCTACCCCCGCTTCGCGAAGGCACGGAACCTCAGCATGGCGGTCGAGGTCATCAAGGGCCGTATGCTGCGCGATTCCTGGCAGCAGGACGCCTCTGACGTCAACGTCACCTCCCAGATCATCGCCTCCAGCGACGCCGTCCTGGGGGTTCTGGTGACCAACACGACGACCGTCAAGGGAAAGAAGCAGACGATCCCGGCAAGCGTCTGGTACTCGACTGGGGCCAAGCAGTCGTACTCCTCCCCGGCACTCGTCAAGGCTGACCAGTGGGCCAACCTGACAACGGCCCTGCAGGAAGCTGGCAAGGACCAGTCCCTCGACGGCGGCAAGATCGCCACGGCCGCCAAGGCCAAGTCCGCCCCGTACGGCAACGGCCCCGCCCTCGGTTTCGACCATGACGGTGACCTCCTGGCCACCTTCGCCTCAGGCGTCCTCAGCGACCATCCCATCACCCTCGTCGTATCGTCTGACAAGGCCAGGGGAATGCTCAGCAGCTTCGGCACCCAGGCCCAGAAGGCATCGACGAATCCCGGCAAGTTCACTGGGACGACGTCGCAGCCAGTCGACGAGTCCCTCAAGTCCACCGACACCTCGACTCGCCCCTCTACGGCCGTCGGTCCGGATTGTCGGGTACTGCACTGCGTCGCCGTCACCTACGACGACGGGCCCAGCGCGATGACCCCGGAACTCCTCGACACCATCAAGAAGTTCAAGCTCTCGATCACCTTCTTCCAGATGGGCAACAGCATCAAGGCATTCCCGGAAACTGCACAAAAGGTGGCCGCCGCAGGCATGGAGATCGGCAACCACACGGTGACCCACCCGAATCTTCCGGTGAAGACCCCCGACCGTATTCGTCGCGAGTTGGAGCACAACTCCCGGCTCATCAAGGAGTTCACGGGTGCCACCCCGCTGCTCTTCCGTCCGCCTTACGGCGCCCACAACGACACCGTCGACGAGGTCGCCAAGGAGAACGGCATGGCGATCATGCAGTGGCAGATCGACAGCGAGGACTGGAAGAACCGTAACCCTGACATGACGTACAAGAATGTCATGACGGCTCTGCCCTACACCGCACCCATCGTCCTCGAGCACGATATCCAGAAGGCATCGATTGACGCCGCCCCGCGGATCTACAAGGATCTGGAGGCCAAGGGCAAGACGATCGTCAGCGTCAGCGAGATCTCCCTCAACACCGGCGGCTACCAGGCTGGCCATGCCTACTGCAACGGCACGGTCAAGGAACAGAGCGGCTACAACTGCAAGGGATGAGAATCCAACCGGGAGCGCGCACGGCTTGGGAGGGCCTCGCCCTGCTGGCCTGTGCCGCGCTCGGATTCCAGCTGCTCATCAGTGGCCGGGTACACCTCTTCGTGGGCACCATCATCACCACGTTGCTGTGGATCGCATGCCCCATCCTGACGATCATGGGTTTGTGGACCCTCGTCCGGGCAGTGCGCCACCCGAACACTGCCGGGCACCACAGAAATCGGATCGGCATGCTCATCGTCGCCCCCGTCGCGCTGGGGATGTTCGTCCCGCTGCAGCCGCTGTCCTTGCTGGGGGCCGCCAGTTACCGTCCGGCAGTCCGCAGTGCCAGCCCATCCCCGGACCAAGATTTCTCGGACTCGTGGAACGACGGACCGCCCAAGGCACCCAAGTCGGTGTCCCCGGTGGCCATCGATCCCAAGACCGGAAAAACCGTCG
>OCLO01000133.1_pt1 | contig 9250 bp, 6 predicted proteins | sample 1481391 | NCBI WGS metagenome assembly OCLO01 (sample SAMN00990124, study PRJEB22392) | human gut metagenome | reverse complement strand
GAGCGGTACTTGGCCTTGGCCTACTCTATGTCCTTGAACGGCAGGATGTCCTTCTCGGCCTCGTCGAGAAGGTTCTCCTTGACCTCCTGGTTGCCGCGATACTCCTCGTCCTGCTGGCTCTGAGCAGTACTGCGGGCGTCGAAGAACTTGTCCTGGATGGCGCGGAACTCCTTCCACAGCTTCTCGTCGATGTCGCGAGGAGCCGGGCCAGCAGCCTTCCAACGGTTCATGAGGTCGCGGAACTGACGAGAGGTCTCGCCCCAGGCCGTCGAATCAGCCAGCGGACGAGCCTCCTCGATGATCTGCTCCTTGAGCACGCGAGCCTTCTCACGCAGGTGATTCTGCTCAGCCATGTGCTGCTTGCGGCGACGGGTGAAGGCGGTGCGAGCCCCGGAGAAGCGGTGCCACAGTTCGTCGTCGGTGGTCTTGTCGATACGGGGGAGATGACGCCACTCCTCGAGCAGGTCGCGGAACTTGCCGATGCCACCGCGCCAGTCGGTGCCAGCAGCGATGGCTTCCGCCTTGGCGACCATGTCCTCCTTGGCCTGCTTTGCGCGGGCCTTGGCCTCGGCCCTCTCCTCCCGACGGGTCTCCGCCTTGGCGTCGATGGTGGGGCTGAGAGCCTCCACCCGAGCTGCGAGCGATTCCAGGTCGCCGACGGCATGGGCCTCACGGATAGACGTGACGAGTTTGCTTGCGGCCGATCGGGCTTCCTCCGGCGAGGCGGTCCCGGAGCTCACTCGTGATTCCAGCAGCGACACCTCGGTCTCGAGGGCGTGATAGCGGCGCACGAAGAATTCAAGGGCTTCCTCGCTGGTGGAGTCCGGCACCTGGCCGACAGGCCTCTCCCCGTCACTGGTTCGGACGTAAACGGTGCCGTCATCATCGACGCGGCCGAAGGACTGCGGAGCTTGTGCGTGACTCATACGCTCCATCTTGCCCGATAAAGTGGCAAACGTGTTCATTGCGTCCTTCATCACTGGTCCTTTTCAGGCCAATTGCTATCTCCTGGCGCGCGAACCAGGGTCTGACTGCGTCGTCGTCGACCCTGGAATGGGTGCCGAGAAGTTCCTCGGCGAGGCACTCAAGACCCACCATCTAACCCCGGTGGCGGTCGCGCTCACCCACGGTCACATCGACCATGTCGGTTCAGCTCGCCAGGTTGGAGATCAGTACGGCATCCCGGTGCTGTGCCCTCGAGATGACCGGCATCTCCTCGCCGACCCCATGGCAGCCTTGTCTGACTTCGCCCGTCCACTCATCGAGCAGTGCTACGGATCGACGACCTTGCGCGAACCCGAGGAAGTCGTCGACGTCGAGCCGTTCTCCCACCACGAGTACGCCGACCTCGACCTGGAATTCCTGCACGCCCCGGGCCACACTCCTGGGTGTTCCATGATCCGCATGGTTGACGCGCAGTTCGGCCCGATCGTCATGTCCGGTGACGTCGTCTTCGCAGGTTCCATCGGTCGAACCGACATGCCCGGGGCTGACCCGGCACAGATGTCTCGCAGCCTGTCCGACGTCGTCTGGCCCCTTGACGACTCCACCCACCTACTGCCAGGACACGGGGGACCGACGACGATGGCCCAGGAGCGCATCTCCAACCCATTTCTCAACCGCACGTAGGTCTCGTCGCACTCCCACTGAAAAGTCTCACCGAACAGTGGCGAATGAGCCCGATTGCTCTCGGGCTGGCAGAATGACTCCTGCGGGGTAACCCGCCCAGATACCCAACTCTTCGAAGGATTCCTTCCATGGCCCGTCTCAAGCCCTTGTCCGGTTTTCCCGAATTCCTGCCCTCAGGACAGATGGTGGAGAACCATGTGACCCGGATCCTTGAGGAGACCTTCGAGCTTCATGGTTTCGCGCCGATCCACACCCGTGCCGTCGAGCCCATGGAGCAACTCACCCGCAAGGGAGAGATCGACAAGGAGGTCTACGTCGTCGATCGACTGCACGCTGACCCTCATGACTCGCGGTCCGAGAAGGACCGTCTGGGCCTGCACTTCGACCTCACCGTTCCCTTCGCCCGCTACGTGTTGGAGAACGCCGGCCACCTGCACTTCCCGTTCCGTCGCCACCAGATCCAGAAGGTGTGGCGTGGTGAACGTCCTCAGGAGGGCCGCTACCGCGAGTTCACCCAGGCTGACATCGACATCGTCGGCGACCAGACCCTGGCCGAGCACCACGACATCGAGACCCCGCTGGTGATGCTGTCGGCCCTTGAGCGCCTGCACACTGAGCTGGGCTTCCCGACCGTCACCATGCACGTCAACAACCGCAAGCTCTCCGAGGGGTTCTACCGCGGGCTGGGCATCGAGGACCACATGGCCGTTCTGCAGCGGGTCGACAAGTACGACAAGATCGGCCCGGACGCGGTGCGTGAGCTTCTCACTGACGAGCTGGGCCTGTCTGACGACGTCGCCGGCAAGTGTGTCGCCCTGGCCTCCATCCAGTCTGCCGACGACTCCTTCATCGGCAAGGTGCGCGAACTCGGGGTGTCCAACGACATGCTCGAAGAGGGCCTGGATTCCCTCAACCGAGTCGTCACTGCCGTCAACAAGGTCGTCCCCGGACGCATGGTTGCCAACCTCAAGATCGCCCGCGGCCTGGACTATTACACCGGCACCGTCTACGAGACCGAACTGACCGGCCATGAGTCGATGGGTTCGGTGTGCTCGGGTGGCCGTTACGAGTCCCTGGCCTCCGACGGCAAACACGTCTACCCGGGCGTGGGAATCTCGCTCGGCCTGACCCGCTTGCTGGCCCCGATCATCTCCCGAGGGGAGCTGACGTCTTCTCGTTCGGTTCCCTCGGCGGTCCTCGTGGCCGTCAACACCGAGGAGGATCGTGTCAGCTCGGAGGCCGTCGCCCACGCGATGCGCTCCCGCGGCATCCCCTGCGAGGTGGCCCCCAAGGCCGACAAGTTCGGCAAGCAGATCAAGCATGCTGATCGTCGCGGGATCCCCTACGTGTGGTTCCCGGGCGCTCAGCACAGCGACCACCGAGACCCCGACACCGTCAAGGACATCCGCTCCGGTGACCAGGTCGAGGCTGACGCCGCGAGTTGGAACCCGCCTGCCGAGGATCTTCATCCCGGCGTCGTCGGCTCGTGGTGAGTGCGGCCGGCCGAAGGACGACACCTACGAGGAATAGGGCTCCCGGTAACCTCCGGGAGCCCTCCTTCATACCTCAGCAAACTGGGCGTCGCTGAGCACGGGAGGTGATGACGTCGTCGGCGGCCAACGTCAGCCACCACAGGGCGCCCAGGGCCAAGCTGAAACGCTGCCAGATCCCGGTGTAATCCATCGGGGTGCCATCGAACCAGTCCATGGCCCCGATGCCGTTGAGCAGGGTGAACACGATCCACGCCCATGCCACCACCAGACCGAAGGTGCGGAACCTCGTCATGGTGGAGTTGAGCAACAGGATCGGGAGGGCAAAACCGATGACGACGATCGTCGAGGTCCCGACGTGGACGAAGTGGCTCGGGCTGACGTGACCGGCCTCCTCGGCAGCTAGACAGGCATTGGAACGAGTAGGGGAGCAGTCCATCGTCACTAAGGCGTCAAGAACACTGAAGAGCCCGCCAGCCACGAATCCAATGCCCGACCACCCCTGGCGGCCAAGGGGGCGATGACCAGCCCAGGCGAGAGTGGCCAGGCCTGCCAGACACAGGGAGGTCCCCATGATGACGTCGGTGGTCTGGAAGAGGTAACGCCATGGCTGGTCACGGGCGGAGTACTCCGATACGAAAGCATGCAGCTGGCTCATCGCGGGGTTGAGAATGCCTGCGAATGCCCAGGTCAGGGAGGCCAGTGATGCGAAGATGAGGAAGGTTGCGCGCCACCGTCGACACGTCGCTTCACGATGAGGATTCAGCACTGACGGCCTTCCCACTCGCTGCGCAGTATGCCGTGGTAGATCTGGTCGCGGATCGTTGACCCGCTGAGGCAGGAGGCTCGACGCAGACCCTCGGTCACCATACCGGCCTTCTCCATGACTCGTCCCGAGGCGACATTGGCCGGGTCGTGATTGGCCTCCACCTTGTTGACCTGTGCGACGGCGAAGAGATAACCCGTCACTGCGACCAGCGCCTCGGTGCAGTAACCCCTGCCCCACCAGCGCCGTCCGACGACATAGCCGACATTGACCAGGCCGACGCTGAGATCCTGTTCGACGACCGAGGTCTGTCCGATGAGGGTCCCGTCCTCGATCAGCTCAATACCCCAGTTGAAGGTTCCTGGATCATCGTAGGAATCGACCCAGGCACCGACGATGGCCCGGCTCACATCCACGCTGGAATGGGCGGGCCACCTGAGGAACTGTGTGACCTCCGGGTCGCTGGCCCAGTTGTCGTACATCTGCTGGGCATCGTCGACGGTCAACCGGCGAAGTACTAGGCGATCCGTCCGTAGCCGACGGGTGCCAGTCAATTCCATGCCGGTGACGATATCACCGGTTCCCAAAGGCCAATTACACGTGCAGTGACAGCTCCATCACAGGCGTTCCGTTGAGGTCTGGGCGTGATGCCGTCTGGGGAGAGGTCGGGATCTGCTCGTCTGACTCCGGCCGTATGGCCTCGTTGGCGTCGAGCTCTTCCGAGTCGTTGCGATCGCGCGCGGTGGCAGCCATGAGCTTGATGCGGTTGAGCTGGTTGACCTGGGATGCGCCGGGGTCGTAGTCGACCGACACCACATTGGCGTGCGGGAACTGACGGCGGATCTCACGGAAGATCCCTCGTCCGGTGACGTGGTTCGGTAGGCAGGCGAACGGCTGGACGACGGCGATGTTCGCCACACCTTCGCGGATCATGTCGACCATCTCACCGACGAGGTACCAACCCTCGCCAGCCTGGTTGCCGAGTTGAACGATGCGTTGGGCGTCCTCCATGAGATCGGTGATCGGGGTCGGAACCTCGAACCGGGTGGACTTCTTCAACGCTGCGGTCACCGGCTTCTGGTACTGCATGAGCAAACCGCGGAACGCCTTCTTGAGGTGACGGCTCCACTTGTCAGTACCGAAGGTCTTGTAGTTGTAGTCGCCTGCGGACAAACAGTTGTAGACGAACCACATGAGCCCCGGCAGGACGGCCTCGCAGTCCTCGGATTCGATGGTGTCGACGATGTGGTTGTTGGCGTCCGGGTGGAACTGCACCAAGATCTCGCCGAGGACGCCGACACGAGGCTTGCGTGGGCCGTCAATGAGCTCAAGATGCTCGAAATCGTCGACGATGCCGTTGATGATCGCCTTGTAGGAGGTGCGCCGTCCCCAGGTTTTGGAGTGCCCGCCGTCCAGGAAGTGCTCCCGCGCGATGGTCGTCCAGTGGTGCATGAGCTCGTCAGCCGCGCCCGGAACCGCCTCGTAAGGACGAGTGCGCAGGTGGACCTTCTGCAGCAGGTCCCCGATCGTGATGGCCTGAACCATGCGGTGAATCAGGGGAACGGTGAGGGAGAAGCCCGGGTTGTCCTCGACACCCTGCAGGGAAGCCGCGATGACCGGGATGCTTCCGAATCCGGCGTCCTTGAGGGCCTTGCGCAGTAGACCAATGTAGTTGGTGGCACGGCACATGCCACCGGTCTGGGTGAGGAAGAGGGTGGTGTGGTCCAAGTCGTATTTGCCCGACTTCAATGCCGAGACGAGCTGACCAATGACGACGATGGCGGGGAAACAGGCATCGTTGTTGACCACCGACAGGCCGAAGTCGATGTTCTCCCTGGAAGCTTGCTCCAACACCTCGACGTTGTAACCGGAGGCGCGCAGAGCTGCCTCCGCGACCGAGGTCTGGTACGGGGCGAGCTGGGGCACCAGGATGGTGTGGGTCGCCTTCATGTCCTTGGTGAAGAGGACTCGGTCGTCGGAAAGCGGATGGGTCACCAGCTTGCGATCGTGGCGGGCGCGTTCCTTCGTCGCGGCCTGCAGGGAGCGCATCCGAATACGGGCCGCGCCCAGGTTTGACACCTCGTCAATCTTGAGAGTGGTATAGATGCGGTCACGCGCTGCCAGGATCTCGCGCACCTGGTCGGTGGTGATGGCGTCCAGTCCGCAGCCGAAGGAGTTGAGCTGGACGAGCTCGAGATCGGGGCGGGAACCCACGAAGGCGGCTGCCTGGTAGAGGCGGGAATGGAACATCCACTGGTCACGCACACGCAGCGGACGCTCTAGCAGGTCAGACCCAAGATGGGCCACGGAGTCCTCAGTGAGGACCGCCATGCCCAGGGAGTTCACCATCTCGGGAATGCCGTGGTGAATCTCGGGATCGACGTGATAGGGGCGTCCTGCCAGCACGATGCCGGGAACGTTGTGCTCAGCCATGTAGGCCAAGGCGTCCTCGCCCATCTTGCGGACGTCGTCGCGAAAGGCCTTGTCCTCCTCGAGCCCCTTGGCAACCGCCTGATGGGCCTCCTCGACGGTCACCCCGTCCTCAGCGAAGGTTTCGGCCAGCCGCTCGGCGAGTTTGTCCGGGTTGGCCAGGGAGAGGAATGGAGAGATGAGTTCGACGTCCTTCTCGCGCAGGCTCTCGACATTTGCTCGGATGACCTCGGGATAGGAGGCGACGACCGGGCAGTTGAAGTGGGCGTCGGCATCGGCCACGCTGACCTGCTCGAAACGGATGCAGGGGTCGAAGATCCGCTTGACGCCACGCTCAACGAGATCTTCCACGTGACCGTTGTTGAGCTTGGCGGGGTAGCAAATGTTCTCGCTGGCGATGGACTCCATGCCCTTTTCGAACAGGGCGTGGGAAGAACGGCCCGAGATCATGACGCGGTAGCCCAGGGCTGAGAGGGTCGTGAACCAGAACGGGTAGTTCTCGTACATGTTGAGGGCACGAGGCAGGCCCAGGTCGCCACGAAAGGCCTTCTTTGCGGTGAGGCGCCGGTAGCTGAACAGCCTCTTGTACTTCGCCTCGAAGACATTGGGCAGCTCAGACTTCGGGAGCTTGGCCATCTTGCGGTTGTCCACCTCGGCGCCGCGGTCGCAGCGGTTGCCGGAGACGAAGACGCGTCCGTCCGAGAAGGTGGCGATGGTGCGCTGGCAGTGGTTCTGGCACAGGGTGCAGTCATCGCGGTGGGTCTCGACGGCGAACCCGTCCAGTTCGGCGCGATCTCGCAGACCGTCAGAGGTGGTGGGCTCGCCAGCATGGAAGCGGGCACGGGCCGTCAGTGCAGCGCCGTAGGCACCCATGAGTCCGGCCTCGGCAGGACGGACGACCTCACGGCCGGTGAGTTTCTCGAAGGCTCGCAGCACGGCGTTGTTGAGGAAGGTGCCGCCTTGGACGACAACCTTGTCACCCAGCTGGGACGGATCGGTCAACTTGATGACCTTGTACAGAGCGTTGCGGACGACGGAGTAAGACAGCCCGGCAGCAATGTCGGCAGGGGAGGCTCCCTCCTTCTGGGCCTGCTTGACCGAGGAGTTCATGAAGACGGTGCAACGGCTGCCCAGGTCGACCGGATGCTGAGCCATCAGGCTCATGTCGGCGAAGGACTGGATGTCGGTGTCCATGCCGGCGGCGAAGGTCTGGAGGAAGGACCCACACCCGGACGAGCACGCCTCGTTCACGGAGATGGAGTCGATGACTTGGTCGGCGACCCGCAGGTACTTCATGTCCTGGCCGCCGATGTCGATGATCCCCGCGACTCCGGGACGCAGACGACCGGCCATTGTCTCGACCTCACCGTCCTCGGCACCCAATGCAGCCTTGACGAGGCCTTCGCCGTAGCCGGTGGTGCAGGTGCGGGCAATGGTGGCTTCGGTGGGCATGGTGTCGTAGAGATCGGCGAGGATCTGCACTGCTGCGCTCACCGGGTCGCCCTCGTTGGAGGCGTAATGGGAGGCGACGATGTTGAGGGACTCGTCAAGCAGCACCGACTTGATTGTCGTCGAACCGGCGTCAATACCGAGGAAGAGGTTGCCGCGAGCGTCATGCAGTGGCAGATGGGGGAGTTTGGCCTGGGAGTGACGCTTGGTGAACTCGGCCAGCTCCTCCTTATTCCTGAACAGTGGCGGCATCGACTGGGAGATGCCGTTCTGGGTGCGGGCGTGACGGGAACGCTCAGCAGTCTCGGCGAGGTCGACCGGCTCCGAGGCGGACGTCAGGGCAGCCCCCATGGCCACGTAGAGCTGGGCACGCTCCGGGGTGATGTACTCGTCGACCTTGCCTTCGAGAACTCGTGCGAAGGCGTCCCGCAGAGTCGGCATGAAGTGCAACGGACCACCGAGGAAGATGACCTTGCCACGGATCGGACGTCCACAGGCCAGGCCGGCGATGCACTGGGTGGCGACGGCTTGCATGACCGACGCAGCGAGGTCCTCATGACGCGCACCTTCGTTGATGAGGGGCTGGAGGTCAGACTTGGCGAACACCCCACAGCGTGAGGCGATGGGATGGATGGTCTCGGCCCGTGATGCCAAGTCGTTGAGGCCCGGGGCGTCAGTGTGGAGCAGGGTGGCCATCTGGTCGATGAAGGCACCCGTACCACCGGCGCACGAACCATTCATGCGCTGCTCCGGGACTGGCTTGAGGTAGGTGATCTTGGCGTCCTCGCCGCCAAGTTCCAGGAGGACGTCAGCGTCAGGGTTCCAATGCTGGACGGCCGCAGTCTCGGCCATGACCTCCTGGATGAATGTGAGGTCCAGAGCGTCGGCGGTTCCCAGGCCTGCCGATCCGGTGACGGCGGCGCGCACCTTGGCACCGGGGAGGGCATCGGCGGCGTCGCCGAGCAGGGACGCCATGGCTCCGGTGATATCGGCATGGTGGCGTCTGTAGTCCTCGAAGAGGATGTTCTCGTCAGGGTCCAGGACGACGGCCTTGATCGTCGTCGATCCGACGTCCAGCCCCATCCGAAGGTCCTGGTCGTCCAGTGCGATCGCATTGCCACGATGTGCGTCCATGTCCCCATTTCATCACCGTGGAAATCTCTTCGCAGCAAGTGGGGTTCCCTTTCTCGAGAGATTCTCGGGGGAGTACGGTCGTGCCATGTCTGTCCCGAGTCAGTCACAGTGCACCCGAGCGCCTCGCCGCGGCCCGCGAGGCGAGGCCGGGGCAGCACGAGCGTCGATTCTGGCGGCCGCCAGGGCCCTGTTCCTGGCTGGTGATTATCAGTCGGTGAGCCTGCGGGCCATTGCTCGTGAAGCCGGGGTGGACACCTCGCTGGTGAGCTACTACTTCGGATCCAAGCAGGCTCTCTACAACGAGGCGACGTCCCTCCACAACGGACCACACCGCATCGCTCATGACGTCTGT
>OCLO01000130.1_pt1 | contig 9407 bp, 9 predicted proteins | sample 1481391 | NCBI WGS metagenome assembly OCLO01 (sample SAMN00990124, study PRJEB22392) | human gut metagenome | reverse complement strand
TTATATATAAAATGTATATAGTAAATGTGTATCTCGATACATTAACTATAAAAATAAATTTGGAAGGAGGTAAAATATGAATAAAAATGTAATGGTTAAAGGTTTAACTGCTTTAACTATTTTAACATCTCTTGGTTTCGCTGAAAATATTTCTAATCAGCCTCATTCAATTGCCAAAGCAGAAAAGAATGTCAAAGAAATTACCGATGCAACAAAGGCACCATACAATTCAGTGGTAGCATTTGCGGGTGGTACTGGTGTAGTTGTTGGTAAAAATACAATCGTAACTAACAAACATATCGCTAAAAGTAATAATATTTTTAAAAATAGAGTAGCAGCACATCATTCGAGCAAAGGTAAAGGCGGAGGAAACTACGACGTTAAAGACATTGTAGAATATCCTGGAAAAGAAGACCTTGCGATAGTTCATGTTCATGAAACAAGTACAGAAGGTTTGAATTTTAATAAGAACGTTAGTTATACAAAATTTGCAGACGGAGCAAAAGCGAAAGATAGAATTTCTGTTATTGGTTATCCAAAGGGTGCACAAACAAAATATAAAATGTTTGAATCGACAGGAACGATTAACCATATCAGTGGAACGTTTATGGAATTTGATGCGTATGCACAACCAGGTAATTCAGGATCTCCTGTATTGAATTCTAAACATGAACTGATTGGTATTTTATATGCAGGTAGTGGAAAAGATGAATCTGAAAAGAATTTCGGTGTTTATTTCACACCACAATTAAAAGAATTTATTCAAAATAATATTGAAAAATAAGTATCATCAATTCATTCGTGAAGTTGATTTTTTAAAGAGTGATTAAGAAAACGGTTACATAATTAACTAAATATACTGAATTATGTATCTAGATATCAAAATAATTAAAAAAGAGGAACTTAAAATGAACAAAAACGTAGTCATCAAGAGTTTAGCAGCATTAACAATTTTAACATCTGTAACAGGTATTGGAATAACATTGGTTGAGGAAGTACAACAAACTGCCAAAGCAGAAAATAATGTCACAAAAGTTAAAGATACAAATATTTTTCCATATACTGGTGTAGTTGCTTTTAAAAGTGCAACTGGATTTGTAGTTGGAAAGAATACTATTTTAACAAATAAACATGTGTCGAAAAATTACAAAGTGGGCGATAGAATTACTGCACATCCAAATAGTGATAAAGGTAATGGTGGTATTTATTCGATTAAAAAGATTATTAATTATCCAGGTAAAGAAGATGTATCAGTCATTCAAGTTGAAGAGCGTGCAATAGAACGTGGACCAAAAGGCTTTAATTTTAATGATAATGTAACGCCATTCAAATATGCGGCAGGGGCTAAAGCTGGTGAGCGAATTAAAGTGATTGGTTATCCACACCCATACAAAAATAAATATGTTTTATATGAGTCAACTGGCCCTGTGATGTCAGTAGAAGGTAGCAGTATTGTATATTCAGCGCATACTGAAAGCGGAAACTCTGGATCACCTGTATTAAACAGCAACAACGAATTAGTTGGTATTCATTTTGCTTCTGATGTAAAAAATGATGATAACAGAAATGCATATGGCGTCTACTTTACACCAGAAATTAAAAAATTCATTGCAGAAAACATAGATAAATAAACAAATTGACTTTAAACGAGCGTTGCAACATATCTCGAATTGTAAAGGAGCTTGAAAATGAATAAAAATATAGTCATTAAAAGCATGGCAGCATTAGCCATTCTAACCTCAGTAACTGGAATAAATGCTGCAGTCGTTGAAGAGACACAACAAATAGCAAATGCAGAGAAGAATGTTACGCAAGTTAAAGATACAAATATTTTTCCATATAATGGCGTCGTTTCATTTAAAGATGCGACAGGTTTTGTAATTGGAAAAAATACAATTATCACCAATAAACATGTATCAAAAGATTATAAAGTTGGCGATAGAATTACTGCCCATCCAAACGGTGACAAAGGAAATGGTGGTATATATAAAATTAAAAGCATTTCTGATTATCCGGGTGATGAAGACATCTCTGTCATGAATATTGAAGAACAAGCAGTCGAACGTGGACCAAAAGGCTTTAATTTTAATGAAAATGTCCAAGCATTCAATTTTGCGAAAGATGCTAAAGTTGATGACAAAATTAAAGTTATTGGTTACCCATTACCTGCTCAAAATAGTTTTAAACAGTTTGAATCTACAGGAACTATAAAAAGAATCAAAGACAATATTTTAAATTTTGATGCATACATTGAACCCGGGAATTCAGGATCACCAGTTCTAAATTCTAACAATGAGGTCATAGGTGTGGTGTATGGCGGTATTGGAAAAATTGGTTCTGAATATAATGGTGCCGTATACTTTACGCCTCAAATCAAAGATTTTATTCAAAAGCACATTGAACAATAAACAAATTTAAATATACACCATGAGCATGTGTTCAATAATTTTAATGAAAAACATCGGTCGAATATAACATAAAAAAACGTCTATATCAAAAGCATCATGAATAAACAGAGGAGCAGAAAAATGAATAAAAATATAATCATCAAAAGTATTGCGGCATTGACGATTTTAACATCAATAACTGGTGTCGGCACAACAGTGGTTGATGGTATTCAACAAACGGCCAAAGCCGAAAATAGTGTGAAATTAATTACCAATACGAATGTTGCACCATACAGTGGTGTTACATGGATGGGCGCAGGAACAGGATTTGTAGTTGGAAATCATACAATCATTACCAATAAACATGTTACTTATCACATGAAAGTCGGTGATGAAATAAAAGCGCATCCTAATGGTTTTTATAATAATGGTGGTGGACTCTATAAAGTTACTAAAATTGTAGATTATCCTGGAAAAGAAGATATTGCGGTTGTACAAGTTGAAGAAAAATCAACACAACCAAAAGGTAGAAAATTCAAAGATTTCACTAGCAAATTTAATATAGCATCAGAGGCTAAAGAAAATGAACCTATATCAGTCATTGGTTATCCAAATCCTAATGGAAATAAACTACAAATGTATGAATCAACTGGTAAAGTGCTATCAGTGAATGGAAATATAGTGACATCTGATGCGGTTGTCCAACCTGGCAGCTCTGGTTCACCTATATTAAATAGTAAGCGAGAAGCAATTGGTGTTATGTATGCTAGTGATAAACCAACAGGTGAAAGTACGAGGTCATTTGCTGTTTATTTCTCTCCTGAAATTAAGAAATTTATTGCAGATAATTTAGATAAATAAATCATCCATCCATACATTGATAAATGATTTTTAGAAATTAACAACAAAATCAACAATTTTAAACATCTCTGTGATTCTATTTATTCGAAATGATTTAAAAAATAAAACTTCAAAAACCTAACCTTATATTTATACGAATACTTAGAGGAGCACAAAAATGAATAAAAATATAATCATCAAAAGTATTGCAGCATTGACGATTTTAACATCAGTGACTGGCGTCGGCACAACAGTGGTTGAGGGTATTCAACAAACGGCTAAAGCTGAACATAATGTGAAACTAATCAAAAATACTAATGTAGCACCATACAATGGTATCGTTTCGATAGGATCTGGAACAGGATTCATTGTCGGTAAAAATACAATTGTTACCAACAAGCATGTCGTTGCAGGTATGGAAATTGGCGCACATATTATTGCGCATCCGAATGGTGAATATAATAATGGCGGATTTTATAAAGTTAAAAAAATTGTCCGTTTTTCAGGTCAAGAAGATATTGCCATTCTACATGTGGAAGATAAAGCTGTTCATCCAAAAAACAGGAATTTTAAAGATTACACAGGCATTTTAAAAATAGCATCAGAAGCGAAAGAAAATGAACGCATTTCAATTGTTGGCTATCCAGAACCATATATAAATAAATTTCAAATGTATGAATCAACAGGAAAAGTGCTGTCAGTTAAAGGCAACATGATTATTACTGATGCTTTCGTAGAACCAGGCAACTCAGGTTCAGCTGTATTTAACAGTAAATACGAAGTTGTAGGTGTTCACTTTGGTGGAAACGGTCCTGGAAATAAAAGTACAAAAGGATATGGTGTTTATTTCTCTCCTGAAATTAAGAAATTCATTGCAGATAACACAGATAAATAAATCCTTACATAGATAAATGATTTTAAAAATTAACAACAAACTCAACAATTCAAATCATCTCTGTGATTCTATTTATTCGAAATGATTAAAAAAAATAAAACTTCAAAAACCTAACATTATAATTATACAAATACTTAGAGGAGCAGAAAAATGAATAAAAATATAATCATCAAAAGTATTGCAGCATTGACGATTTTAACATCAATAACTGGTGTCGGCACAACAGTGGTTGAGGGTATTCAACAAACGGCCAAAGCCGAAAATAGTGTGAAATTAATTACCAATACGAATGTTGCACCATACAGTGGTGTTACATGGATGGGCGCAGGAACAGGATTTGTAGTTGGAAATCATACAATCATTACCAATAAACATGTTACTTATCACATGAAAGTCGGTGATGAAATAAAAGCGCATCCTAATGGTTTTTATAATAATGGTGGTGGACTCTATAAAGTTACTAAAATTGTAGATTATCCTGGAAAAGAAGATATTGCGGTTGTACAAGTTGAAGAAAAATCAACACAACCAAAAGGTAGAAAATTCAAAGATTTCACTAGCAAATTTAATATAGCATCAGAGGCTAAAGAAAATGAACCTATATCAGTCATTGGTTATCCAAATCCTAATGGAAATAAACTACAAATGTATGAATCAACTGGTAAAGTATTATCAGTGAATGGGAATATAGTGACATCGGATGCAATTATTCAGCCTGGTAGCTCTGGTTCACCTATATTAAATAGTAAACACGAAGCTATTGGTGTAATCTATGCCGGTAATAAGCCATCAGGTGAAAGCACAAGAGGATTTGCTGTTTATTTCTCTCCTGAAATTAAGAAATTCATTGCAGATAATTTAGATAAATAATTAAAACTTAGACATTCACCCAATCCTGACAAAATATACTATAACTAACATTTATTAATATATATTGCATTATTTAATATGCATCAAAGCCAATCAACGATTGATTTTCACCAACTCAATTGTTGATTGGTTTTATTTATGTATGAATGAACAACTTTTTGACATCATTAAGAATATAAATGATTTTGAAAGCATTTGAAAGCTACAACATTTCTATAAAATTTTTCAATAACAATTGCGCCACTAAAACTCAAAATTTCCACCACCAACATCAAAATTCTCCACATCGCAACATAACCAAATGTTATAATAAATCTATTACACAAAGAGATAAATTACTTATTCAAAGGCGGAGGAATCACATGTCTATTACTGAAAAACAACGTCAGCAACAAGCTGAATTACATAAAAAATTATGGTCGATTGCGAATGATTTAAGAGGGAACATGGATGCGAGTGAATTCCGTAATTACATTTTAGGCTTGATTTTCTATCGCTTCTTATCTGAAAAAGCGGAACAAGAATATGCAGATGCCTTGTCAGGTGAAGACATCACGTATCAAGAAGCATGGGCAGACGAAGAATACCGTGAAGACTTAAAAGCAGAATTAATTGATCAAGTCGGTTACTTCATTGAGCCACAAGATTTATTCAGTGCGATGATTCGTGAAATTGAAACGCAAGATTTCGATATCGAACATCTCGCAACGGCGATTCGTAAAGTTGAAACATCAACACTAGGTGAAGAAAGTGAAAATGACTTTATCGGACTGTTCAGCGATATGGACTTAAGTTCAACGCGACTAGGTAACAATGTCAAAGAACGTACTGCTTTAATCTCTAAAGTCATGGTTAATCTTGACGACTTACCATTCGTTCACAGTGACATGGAAATTGATATGTTAGGTGATGCATACGAATTTCTTATCGGGCGCTTTGCGGCGACAGCGGGTAAAAAAGCAGGCGAGTTCTATACACCACAACAAGTATCTAAGATACTGGCGAAGATTGTCACAGACGGTAAAGATAAATTACGTCACGTGTATGACCCAACATGTGGTTCAGGTTCATTACTGTTACGTGTTGGTAAAGAGACACAAGTGTATCGTTATTTCGGACAAGAACGTAACAATACTACATACAACTTGGCGCGTATGAACATGTTGTTACATGATGTGCGCTATGAGAACTTCGATATCCGCAATGATGACACGTTGGAAAATCCAGCCTTTTTAGGCAATACATTTGATGCGGTTATTGCGAACCCACCATACAGTGCGAAATGGACAGCAGATTCAAAATTTGAAAATGATGAACGATTCAGTGGTTACGGCAAGCTTGCGCCAAAATCCAAAGCAGACTTTGCCTTTATTCAACATATGGTACATTACCTAGACGATGAAGGTACCATGGCAGTTGTACTCCCACATGGTGTCTTATTCCGTGGTGCCGCAGAAGGCGTCATTCGTCGTTATTTAATTGAAGAAAAGAACTACTTAGAAGCCGTGATTGGCTTACCAGCGAATATTTTCTATGGTACAAGTATTCCAACATGTATTTTAGTATTTAAAAAATGTCGCCAACAAGACGACAATGTATTATTTATCGATGCATCCAATGATTTTGAAAAAGGAAAAAATCAAAACCATTTAAGCGATGCCCAAGTCGAACGTATTATAGACACATATAAGCGTAAAGAAACGATTGATAAATATAGCTACAGCGCGACATTACAAGAGATTGCCGAGAACGATTATAATCTAAACATACCGAGATATGTCGATACATTCGAAGAAGAAGCGCCAATTGATTTAGATCAAGTCCAACAAGATTTGAAAAATATCGACAAAGAAATCGCAGAAATTGAACAAGAAATCAATGCATACCTGAAAGAACTAGGGGTGTTGAAAGATGAGTAATACACAAAAGAAAAATGTGCCAGAGTTGAGATTCCCAGAGTTTGAAGGCGAATGGGAAGAGAAGCAGTTAGGGAATATTATAAAAGTTAATTCTGGAAAAGATTATAAACATTTGGATAAAGGCGATATACCAGTCTATGGTACTGGCGGTTATATGACAAGTGTTTCAGAACCACTAAGTGAAATTGATGCTGTTGGTATTGGGAGAAAAGGGACTATAAACAAACCATATTTGCTTGAGGCGCCGTTTTGGACGGTGGATACATTATTTTATTGTACACCTAAAAAAGAAACAGACATACTATTTATATTAAGTTTATTTAGAAAAATAAACTGGAAAGTATACGATGAATCAACAGGTGTGCCAAGCTTAAGCAAACAAACCATTAATAAAATAAATAGATTTGTCCCTACAAATAAAGAGCAGCAAAAAATAGGCAAGTTCTTCAGCAAACTCGACCGGCAAATTGAATTAGAAGAACAAAAACTTGAATTACTTCAACAACAGAAAAAAGGCTATATGCAGAAAATCTTCTCGCAAGAATTGCGATTCAAAGATGAGAATGGTAATGATTATCCAGATTGGACAAATGAAAGATTGGGTGAAGTTACAACTGTTACTATGGGACAAAGTCCGAAAAGTGTAAATTATACTGATAACTCAAATGATACGGTATTAATCCAAGGAAATGCTGATATAGAGAATGGATTAATTAATCCCCGTATTTATACAAGGGAAGTAACCAAATTAATTCAGAAGGACGAAATTATTTTAACTGTTAGAGCACCTGTAGGCAAATTAGCTATGGCACAAATTAATGCGTGCATTGGTAGAGGTGTATGCTCAATTAAAGGAGATAAATTTTTATATTATTTTCTAGAATGGTTTGCCACTCAAAATAAATGGATCCGTTTTTCACAGGGGAGTACATTTGAATCTATTTCAGGGAATGACATAAGAAATATACACATTAAAATACCAGTCGAAGATGAACGTACTAAAATTATAAAATTGTTAAATAGTTTAGATGTATTAAATTCAAAAACAGATTTAAAAATCCAAAACCTTAAACAGAGAAAACAATCGCTTCTACAAAAAATATTTGTTTAATAAGTCTATACAAAACCTCTCGCTAATTGAGTTAGTGAGGGGCTTTTTAATAAGTTTTTTAATTTTACGATATTAATGTCTAAAAAATAAGAATGCTATTGAAGACTTCTAGATCTGTTCAAAATGATATATTTTCAGAAACTTCAGTGTAGTTTACTTTTAGATATGCAAAATAATAATTAAATTATTAATTGGTAATATACTTATGATATGATAGAAGTGAAATAATCTATTTATATAACAATCTATTCAAGATATGTGTATCAATTTATTTCCATTCGTAAAAAAACACATTTAACATGAGATAATATATGTAGCGAGTTGCAAAATGTGTTTTAAATTAAACTATTCTATAGTAATTGTCATTACATGAAATAATAACAACATTAGGATTGGGATATATTTTTAACAAAAAACATAACATTGCAATGCATGAAAAGAACATAGACTAAGTTTTAAAATTCAATTTGAATCATTAATATTTTTTTAAGCTAATGGTTTAAAAATCTGATAGCACCATCAGACATACATCAATATTTAAGTATTAAGACTTATGATGAATTAATTGAAAAATAACACTTGGATAGAAACAAATAAAAATTAGGATCATCACTATTCATCTTTTCAGGTAAATTGAGGTAATAGATATGAAAAAGAATTATATATTTGTGATAGTTGTTGCAATATTAATATTACTAATTGTTATTGTATACGTGTTTCACAAAAGTAAAAAAGAACATTACATTGAAACACAAGAAAAACGAATCGATTTGTATTTTAAGCATAATCTTAACAATTATAAAAATATGAAGGTGACAGATTTTCATAAAACTCCGATGGGTGGGTATTTCATTGTATGTTATATAAATGATGATAAAAAATATAAATTCCAAGCAAGTATAGATTCGGGAAGCAATAATCAATATCAGAAAGATATTGGTTACCATGAAGATAAATTAGGCAAATTATTCAAAGAAAAAGACCCTAAATATAAACTCTCAGTCGATGAAATAATTGAAAAAGAACACTTAGACAAAAGTGAATATGAAGCCGATCCACCGTTATTTTTCTTTTCAGGTCCAATTGAATAAATGTTATGGATAGAATGGATGAAAAATATAATTATTTAAATTTTAAAGTAAACCTGATCATGATTTAAGATTATAAGAAAGAAAAATTGACTAATGTTAAAACCAACAGTCATATGATTTGCAACGTTTATACAATCATCGTAAAACTCAGTATGCTTAATTTATTTAAAATGTTTGTCAATAAGTCCAGTGAAAAGGAGATTGATTTTTTGAATAAAAAATCTCTTATGATTGTAATTATAATTTTAATATTGATTCTAGGCGGAATCTTTTTGAAGATGAAATTCGACGAAA
>OCLO01000128.1_pt1 | contig 9768 bp, 7 predicted proteins | sample 1481391 | NCBI WGS metagenome assembly OCLO01 (sample SAMN00990124, study PRJEB22392) | human gut metagenome | reverse complement strand
CCACTCGCACAGGGCCGTGCCCTCCGGAGCGTTGATCTGGCCACTGCGCTGCTGCTCAATGAGACCTGCGGCCCACTTGTCACAGCGGGCACGGTTCACCCAGGCCAGCGTGTGCCCGGCCGGCATGTGACCGAAGCCCTCGACGATCTGGCCGAGGCGCTTGGCCCACGGGTCAAGATCGGCGTCGCTACCGGGAACTCCGGCCCACTTGAGGACGGCGCGACCGTAGGCCACCACCGTGTCGTCGTAGACGTTGCCCTCTCGACGGCCCCACGTCTGGACCATCTTGCGTATCTCGTCCTCGATGATCGGCTTGAATCGCTCGATCTGAGCATCGTCGTAGACCACCTTGACGAAGTTGGCCTTGCGGGCCAGATGCACGTCGTCGTCGGTGCCGTGAACAGCTCCAGCTCCAAAGAGCGGGCCGCGCACGGGCAGGGGCATGGCTTCCTCGCGCATCATGCGCTTGGTGTCGTAGAAGAGGTCGAGACCTTTGCTGCCACGGACCAAGGTGGCCGGTTTGCCCATGAAGGTGAAATCAATGGGGCTGCCGTCCCCGGCCTGACGACCCTTCGACGCCCGTAGCCTCTCCTGGAACAGGTAGCCGTCGGCAAGCAGCTTGGCCGCCTGGTCGACCTTCGTACCCAGAGTCTATCGAATAGTTGACATGGTGGGCATAAATACTCCTCGGGTCGCGTGTTCACGCGCTGTCACAGCCACGTTGCTTAATCCGACGCTACCGGATGCAGTGGCACGACGGCGCCGAAATATGCTCCTCTCGGTGGTGCCGGAGCGAGGCTCGGACCCTGAGTGGATGCCATCACGCTCCCATGCCACGCCACCGGCCCCGACGGCTCCTGTACTCGTCGATGGCCTCGTGGGGTGGCCAATTGAGGACCTTGACCGTCACAGATGGATGAGCGGATCGATCGCGATGGCCAGGAAGAGCAGGGACAGATAGGTGTTCGACCAGTGGAACAGGCGCATCGGCTTCAACAGAGCGTCACGTAGACCAGCGTTGGCACGACGCAGCAACTGAATGGCCTCGAAGATGAAGACCGCCCCGGCCAGCACTGCGACGCCGCCGTAGACCCACCCCATCTGGGCCACCGGCCACAACACCAGGGAAATCGCAACGGTGGCGACGGTGTAGACGAGGATCTGGACGGCGACCTCGGGCGCTTCCTTGATCACCGGGAGCATCGGCACGCCGGCGGCCTTGTAATCCTCGCGGTAACGGAAGGACAACGCCCAAGTATGCGGCGGAGTCCAGAAGAAGATGATGAGGAACAGAACGAGAGGTTCCCAGCCAACATGTCCGGTGACGGCTGTCCAGCCGATGAGAGGCGGGAAGCATCCAGCGATACCGCCCCAGATCGTGTTCTGCCAGGTACGGCGTTTGAGGAGCATCGAGTAGACGAAGACATAGAAAAGGTTGGCAACCAGAGCCAGGACGGCCGACAACCAGTTCGTACCGAATCCCAACACGAGGGTGGCCACGACACCGAGGACCACTCCGTAGATCAAGGCACTCCGACGCGGCACCTGATGGCGCGGCAGGGGGCGACGCCGAGTCCGGCGCATCTTCTCGTCGATGTCGGCGTCAATGACGCAGTTGAAGACGTTTGCGCTCGCCGCAGCAAGCAAACCACCAAGCATCGTCGCGACAGCCAGCCCGAGCTTGGGCAACCCGTGGGACGCCAGGAACATCACTGGCAGGGTCGTCACCAGAAGCAGCTCAATAATGCGCGGCTTGGTCAAGGAAATGTAAGCACCCACGACGTCGCGGGTCGACAGTCGGGTACGTTCCTGCGTCTGCTCCACCTTCGTCTCGACAGGGTCGGGACGCTGCGAGGCGGGCGCCGTCGCCACGTGCGTCGTCTGGTTGCTCACGGTGTCCTTCGAAATCGGAAGATGTGCTGAGACCGCCTCTGGGCGTGGTACACCCGTGAGACAGGGTGTGCCGCGAAAGGTCGTCCTCACGATTTTAGGCTTTCCTGCCCAGGATGTCCTCATCGTCGAGTGCGGCAACGGGACATATCCGTCCGCCTGTCGCTGAACACGGTAACCAGCCGAACAGCTCGACCGACTACCGTTGGGCTGGTGGAACCTCAGTTCCGCATCATGACAACCGGTTTCGGAAGGACGGGTGAGGTGGCGGGTCGAGACGCTTCAGGAAGCACCACCAGGGCGACCAGTAGGCTGCGCGGCGATCGCATCAATCCGTTACGCGATCCAGCCGACCGCAGGCTGCCCCGCGTGGCGGGCCCGTGCGTCCTGGTGATGTTCGGTGTCACCGGCGACCTCTCACGCAAGAAGCTCATGCCGGCCGTGTACGACCTGGCCAACCGCGGCCTGCTGCCACCAGGGTTCGGGCTGGTGGGATTCGCCCGACGCGACTGGGAGGACGAGGACTTCGCCAAGGTCGTTCATGACGCGGTGGCCGAGCACGCTCGTACCCCCTTCCGCGAGGAGGTGTGGGAACAACTGCTCGAGGGAATCCGGTTCGTTCGCGGCGAATTCGACGACAACCAAGCCTTCGAGCGACTGGCAGGAACGATCCGCGAGCTCGACGAGGAACGCGGAACGGGCGGCAACCATGCCTTCTACCTGTCGATCCCGCCGAAGTCCTTCGAGTCCGTGGTGAGCCAGCTCAAGCGCCACGGCATGACCGGCCACGACTCCTCCCACTGGAGCATGGTCGTCATCGAGAAGCCCTTCGGCCATGACCTGGAAAGCGCGCGAGATCTCGACGAGATCGCCGGGAGCGCCTTCAGCCCGGAGTCGATCTTCCGCATCGACCATTATTTGGGCAAGGAAACCGTCCAGAACATCATGGCGTTCCGGTTCGCCAACCAGATTTTCGAGCCCATCTGGAACAACCATTACGTCTCCCATGTCCAGATCACCATGGCTGAGGACATCGGCATTGCGGGGCGAGCGGGGTACTACGACGGCATCGGGGCTGCCCGTGACGTCATCCAGAACCACCTGCTACAGCTCATGGCCCTGACCGCCATGGAGGAGCCGACGAGCTTCGACGCCGAGCAGCTGTGTGCCGAGAAGACCAAGGTCCTGGCCGCCATCCAGCCCCCTGAGGACATGGCCACCCAGACCTGCCGCGGGCAGTACGTTGCCGGTAGTCAGGGAGGAGAACGGGTACGCGGATACCTCGAGGAGGACGGCGTCGATCCGCACTCCCGCACCGAGACCTACGCAGCCGTCCGGCTGACCATCGACAACCGTCGGTGGGCAGGAGTGCCGTTCTACCTGCGCACCGCCAAGCGGATGCCGAGACGGGTCACCGAGGTGGCCCTCAACCTGCAACGAGCCCCACACCTGCCGTTCTCCGACACTGCGGCCCTGGGCACCAACGCCGTCGTCCTGCGAATTCAGCCCGATGAAGGAGTCACCCTGCGCTTCGGCGCCAAGGTGCCGAGCACCCAGATGGAGATCCGCGACGTCACGATGGACTTCGCCTACGGATCTTCCTTCACGGAGGCAAGCCCAGAGGCTTACGAACGGCTCATCCTCGACGTCCTGCTGGGCGATCCGCCGCTGTTCCCCCAGCACGAGGAGGTCGAATTGGCGTGGAAGATCCTCGATCCGGTGCTCGACTTCTGGGCAGGGTCCGACACTCCCCCGTGCGACTATCCGTCCGGCAGCTGGGGTCCGTCCGAAGCTGACGAGATGATCGCCCGGGGCGGCTTCGTCTGGCGCAGACCCTGAGGAGGAGACATGATCGTCACACTCAACGACACCACCGCGTCGAAGATCGGCGCCGCCATCGTGGAGGCCCGTCGCACCGTCGGGTCCGGTTCCGGATTGGTTCACACCCTCATCTGTGTCTGCGATTCCTCCGACTTCGACGCCGCTTTCGATGCTGCCCGAGACGCTGCTCGTCAGCACCCGTCGCGTCTTCTCATGGTGGTCACGACCCGTTCCCGCAAGGACAAGCTCGACGCCGAGGTACACGCTGGCGAGGGAACTCCCGGAGAGGTCATCGTGCTGCGGTTCTCCGGAGCCATGGCCAAGCGACCGGCCTCGGTCATCCTTCCGCTGCTACTACCGGACTCCCCCGTCATCGCTTGGTGGCCCTTCTCGGGTCCCGACGATCTCGCCGCTGATCCCATCGGAGCCCTGGCTGACCGCCGCATCACTGATTCGGCCGCTGACAAGGATCCCTGCAGGACGTTGGCACGACGTGCCGCCCATCTGTCGCCAGGCGACTCTGACCTCTGCTGGCCTCGCACCACGGGATGGCGAGCGCTGGCTGCCGCTGCTCTGGATCAGCATCCCGCCACCGTCAGGGCTGCCCGGGTGGAATCGGCCGCCGACAACGCACCGGCCATGCTGCTGGCAGCCTGGTTGGGGCTCCAGCTCGGTGTTCCGGTGGAGAGGGTGTCCACGGATGCCCCCGGAATCTCGGCCATCGTCATGTCGACATCCGGCGGCGACATCGAGATTCTACCGGATTCCGGGTGAACCTGCTCGTGGCGTGGCCCTGGACCGCCGTGAGGTTCAGATGCTCATCGGCGAGGAGCTTCGCCGCCTGGATTCCGATGAGGTCTTCACCGCTGTCATGGCCGAGATTCACGACGGAGCTGGCCGTGTCTCGTCGACGAGTGATGGGGATGAATGATGACGAACCGACGACTCATGCGATACCGATCCGCCCAAGGACTGGCTGAAGGCGTTGCCCACCGTCTCGTCCAGACCATCGTCAAGGTGCAGGCCGACCAGGAACGCATCGACCTGTGTCTGACTGGGGGGCGGATCGCCAATACCGTCTATGCCGCGATGGGTGACGTTCCCGAGTGCACCCAGATCCGTCCGGACCAGTTGCACGTGTGGTGGGGTGACGATCGGTTCATCCCCACCGGCCACCCCGACCGTAACTCCCTGCAGGCCCTGCCTCTGCTGTCGGCCGCCATCCGGCTGGACCCCTCGAAGACCCACGTCATGCCGGCCGCCGATGGCAAGGCCGATCCCGACGAGGCCGCCTACTCCTACGCCCAGGAACTCAGCGACGTGGTCTTCGACATCTGTCTGCTCGGAATGGGCCCGGACGGCCACGTCGCATCACTCTTCCCGGGCCATCCTTCCTTCAATCCCACGACGACCGCACTGGCTGTCGGCGTCACGGATGCTCCGAAGCCCCCGCCGGACCGTCTCTCGGTGACGATGCCGGTCATCAATCGGTCGAAGCGGGTGTGGTTCCTCGTCAGCGGGTCGGAGAAGGCAGACGCCGTCGAGAAGGTCTTCGCCGGGGATGACTCCCTGCCGGCCACCTGGGCCAACGGCACGATCGAGACGAGTTGGATGGTCGACCACGACGCCTCGATCGGGTTGCCGCGGTACAACTGCTCGCTCTGACGCCGACGCCCACCTGGCTGGCCCCGCCCGGGGACGATCCCGACAGCCGCTGGGTGCGGTGGCTACCATCGAGGGTGTCAGCTGGCCATCTGTGAGAGGACCCCCGGACCGATGACGAACAAGAAGACCCCGACAAGTACTTCGAGACGCGCTGCGCTGCGAGCCCAGCAGGAAGCTCAGGCAGCTGCCCAGAAGCGTCGACGGATCATCGCCGTCATCGTCGGGGTCGTCGTCGTGGCAGCCATCATTCTCGCTGTCATCCTCGGCATCAACCACAAGTCCGACGGCAGCGCCTCGTCAACACAGATCACCCCACCCTCGGCCACCAAGACCGGCGTGTACACCCTCAACCCGGACAAGGTGAAGAAGGGCGCTCCCACCGTGACGGTCTACCAAGACTACCAGTGCCCCAAATGCAAGGCCGTTGAGGACGCGTTGGGCAAGCAGCTCAACGAGCTGTCCACCAGGGGAGAGATCAGGCTCCAATACCACACCATGACCTTCCTCGACCAGAGAATCGAGGGTGAGAACTCTCAGCGCGCTGCGATGGCAGCCGCCGCAGCAGACGTCGTCGGTAAGTACGAGGCCTACCACGATGCCGTCTACTCCCATCAGCCCAAGGAGGAGGGCGTCGGCTACACAGACGACCAGTTGCGCGAGGAATTCGCCTCCGAGGCCGGAATCACCGGTGCGAACCTCACCCGGTTCCAGCACATCTATGACACCCGTCAGACCGAACAATTCGTCAACGAGGCCAATGACAAGGGCCTTCACAAGATGCAAGACCTCGATGTTCCTGGAACTCCAGCCTTCGCGGTTAACGACAAGCTGCGGGAGGGGTGGGAGCAGCTCGGCAACAACACCACTCCCGACGAGCTCCTCAAGGCCATCGACGCGGCCAAGTGACCTTCGGTACCAATGCGGACATCTGATCGCCCACGCCGACGGCAATTCGCCGTCCGCAGGGCGGATGACCCACAGATCGCGGCCAGGGAACCCAACTAGGATGGCAGCCATGGACTCTCAGCCGTCGTCGCGATCCGCCAAGGTCCGTGACTGGGTGGGCTTTCTGGCCCGGATCATCCTCGGTGGCACTCTTCTGGTCGCAGGGATCATCAAGGCGACCGACATCGACTCGACCATCTGGTCAGTTCGCACGTACCAGATCGTTCCGTGGGACTTCGCCCCCGTCGTGGGCTGGGCGATGCCGGTCCTTGAGATCATCGTCGGACTGATGCTCGTGTTCGGCATTGCGACGCGGTGGTCCGGGCTGCTCGGGACCCTGGCCATGGTCGTCTTCATCATGGGTATCTCGTCGGTGTGGGCTCGCCACATCTCCCTGGACTGCGGTTGCTTCGGAAACGGTGGGCCCGTCGAACGCAGCTGGGCCCACACCCAGCGCACCTATGCCCTGGACATCCTGCGTGATCTCGGCCTTGCGCTGTGCGGCGTCTGGCTGGTCGTGCGCCCCCGCACCGCCCTGTGCGTGGACCGCTGGATCAACAGCTGATACGCGAGCGGGATACGGCGGTGGTTGGCCGACCGGCTACCATCATGTGCGACACATCATTGATTGCATGAGGGGACCTCAACCGATGGCTGACAAGAAGTCAACCGCCAGCACCTCGAAGCGGGATGCCCTGCGCGCCCAGCAAGAGGCCCAGGAATCAGCGAAGAAACGTCGTCGGATCATCGGCGTCATTGCTGGAGTCGTCATTGTGGCGGCCGTAGTCGTCGCTGTCGTCCTTGGGCTCAACCACAAGTCCGACGACGTGCCGACCACCGGCCAGATCACTCCTCCCTCAGCCACCAAGGACGGCGTCTACACCTTGAACAAGGACAAGGCGAAGGACGGCGTTCCGACGGTGACGGTCTTCCAGGACTACCAGTGCCCGGCCTGCAAGGGAGCCGAGGATCTGCTCGGCAAGCCGCTCAATGATCTGTCCTCCAAGGGCGAGATCAAGCTGCAGTACCACACCCTGACCTTCCTGGATCGCAACCTGCGCAACGACTCCTCGTCCCGCGCCGCGATGGCGGCGGCTGCGGCCGATGTCGTCGGTAAGTACGAGGCCTACCACGACGTCGTCTACTCCCATCAGCCCAAGGAGGAGGGCGTCGGCTACACCGACGAGCAGCTGCGCAAGGAGTTCGCCTCCGAGGCCGGAATCACCGGCAAGGATCTGACGACCTTCCAGCGGGTCTACGACAACAAGCAGACCGAGCAATTCGTCAAGAATGGCAGTGACCAGGGCCTTCAGGAGCTGCAGAAGTTCGGCAGCGCTGGTACCCCGACCTTCCTCGTTGACGGCAAGCCGTGGGAGAGCTGGGGAGTTTTCCAGGCCGTCCCCTCTGCCGACGAACTCCTCAAGGCCATCAAGAAGGCCCACTGATTGTGACCGGCCGCTGGCTCCCGGCGGCCGGTTGACCAGCCCAAATCCAGGCGGGTGGCGAACGCCGCTCGCCTGGCAACCTGTCCGAGTCGAACATTAGAGTTTGGAACATGACCTCACAGACCTCTGCGCCCTCATCCGCTACGTCCCCGACGCGTGGCGTCGTACCTGACAAGCCGGTCCTCGAGGGCCTCGAGAACAAGTGGGGTCAGGTCTGGGAGGACCAGCAGCTTTACGCCTTCGACGCCACCGCGGTGGACTCCCGTGACCAGGTGTTCTCGATCGACACCCCACCTCCCACCGTCTCCGGACACCTGCACCCGGGTCACGTCTTCTCCTACACCCACACCGACACCGTCGCCCGCTACCAGCGGATGCGCGGCAAGAAGGTCTTCTACCCGATGGGTTGGGACGACAACGGTCTTCCGACCGAGCGACGCGTACAGAACTACTACGGTGTGCGCTGCGATCCCTCGCTCCCCTATGACCCGGACTTCACTCCGCCGGCCAAGCCCGACCCCAAGCATCAGGTCGCAATCAGCCGTCGGAACTTCGTCGAGCTGTGCGTCGAGCTGACTGCCGTCGACGAGAAGACCTTCCAGGACCTGTGGCGTTCGGTCGGTCTGTCGGTGGACTGGAACCAGCTCTACACGACGATTTCCCCGGAGTCCCAGCGGATCGCCCAGCTGGCCTTCCTGCGCAATCTGTCGCGCGGCGAGGCGTACATGAACGACGCCCCGACCCTGTGGGACGTCACCTTCTCCACGGCCGTCGCCCAGGCCGAGCTCGAGGCCCGCGACTACCCCGGCGCCTACCACCGGCTGGCCTTCCACCGCACCGACGGTCACGGTGACGTCTTCATCGAGACCACCCGACCCGAGCTGCTCGCCGCCTGTTGTGCCCTCATCGCCCACCCCGATGACGAGCGCTACCAGCACCTCTTCGGCACCACCGTCACCACTCCGCTGTACGGGGTCGAGGTCCCGGTCCTGGCTCACACCGCCGCCGAGATGGACAAGGGCGCCGGTATCGCCATGTGCTGTACCTTCGGTGACCTCACTGACGTCCAGTGGTGGCGTGAGCTGCAGCTGCCGACTCGTACCATCATTGGTCGCGACGGACGTGTCCTCGGTGAGACCCCGCAGTGGATCATCGACGCCGGCTCCGCCGACAGGTACGAGGCCATTGCCGGCAAGACCACCTTCACCGCCCGCAAGCTCGTCGTCGAGGCCCTGGTGGAGTCTGGCGAGATGGACGGTGAGCCCAAGCCCACCCAGCGCAAGGTGAACTTCTACGAGAATGGCTGGAGATCATCGGCACCCGTCAGTGGTACATCCGCAACGGCGGACGTGACGCCGGCCTGCGCGAGGCGCTGCTGGAGCGTGGCCGGGAACTCGAATGGGTGCCCGAGCACATGCGTCACCGGTACGAGAACTGGGTCGAGGGCCTCAACGGCGACTGGCTCATCAGCCGTCAGCGTTTCTTCGGTGTTCCTTTCCCGGTCTGGTACCCGCTGAACGCCGACGGCGAGCCCGATTACGACCACCCGCTGTTGCCCGAGGAGTCGGCCCTGCCAGTCGACCCGGCCTCCCAGGCACCGGCCGGCTACGAGGAGTCCCAGCGTGGCGTTGCTGGCGGCTTCATCGGAGACCCGGACGTCATGGACACCTGGGCCACCTCCTCCCTGACCCCCCAGATCGTCACTGGCTGGGAGCGCGACGCCGACCTGTTCGCCAAGACCTTCCCGATGGACTTCGCGCCCGAGGCTCACGACATCATTCGTACCTGGGTGTTCTCGCGGGTGGTGCGCGCGCATCTGGAGAACGGCGTCCTGCCGTGGAAGCGTGCCGCTATCTCTGGCTTCGTCACCGACCCTGACCGCAAGAAGATGTCGAAGTCGAAGGGCAACACCGTCGTCCCGACCGAGATCATCGAGGAGTTCGGTGCCGACGCCGTGCGCTGGCGTGCTGCCATGGCCCGGCCCCGTATTGACTCCCCCTTC
>OCLO01000126.1_pt1 | contig 9867 bp, 10 predicted proteins | sample 1481391 | NCBI WGS metagenome assembly OCLO01 (sample SAMN00990124, study PRJEB22392) | human gut metagenome | reverse complement strand
GGTGGAGGCCAGCAGCTCGTTGTGACGGGCGTCGGCGACGACCTTGACGAAGCCGGACCCGTCACCCATGCCCCAGGCCTTGCCGTTGGCCGAGAACGGGAACCGTGACACCTTGACGTCGTAGCCCTGTTCCTTGGCCTGGGCCTCGGAGTAGCCGAAGGTGGCGACCTGCGGCTGACAATAGGTGACCCGAGGGATCATGGCGTAGTTGATGGGCATGGTCTGCGCCCCGGCGATGGTCTCGGCGGCGACGACGCCCTGGGCCTCGGCGGTGTGGGCCAGCATGAGCTTGGCCGTGCAGTCACCGATGGCGTAAATGCCCGGGACGCTGGTGCGCATGAAGTCGTCGATCTCGATGGCGCCGCGTTCGGTGAGCTTGACGCCGGTGGTCTCCAGGCCGTACCCCTCGACCCGCGGGGCGAAGCCGACGGCCTGCAGGACTCGGTCGGCCTCGAGCACGGTGGACTCGCCACCCTTGGCCGGACTCACCGTGACCTTGACCTTGTCTCCCGAGTCGTCGATCGACTCGACCTTGGTGCCGGCCATGACCTTGACGCCGAGCTTCTTGTAGGCCCTGGTGAGTTCCTTGGAGACCTCGGGATCCTCGTTGGGGACCATCCGGTCAAGGTACTCGACGATGGTGACCTGGGCACCGTAGTTGGCCAGGACGTAGGCGAACTCGGTGCCGATGGCGCCAGAACCAGCGATGATGATCGATCCGGGGACCTCGTCGGAGAGGATCTGCTCCTTGTAGGTGACGACGCGGTCCGACAGCTGGGTTCCCGGCAAGGTCTTGACGGTGGACCCAGCGGCGATGATGCAGTTGTCGAAGGTGATCTCGTCGGACACCTGACCCTGCCCGTCCTTGACGACGACGGACTTGGGCCCGGTGAACTCGCCCCACCCGGAAAACTCGGTGATCTTGTTCTTCTTCATGAGGTAGTGGACACCCTTGGGCTGTAGTCCTGGCCGAAGTCGACGGAGATGTCGCCGCCGATGCCGAAGGCGCCAGCCTCCTTTGTGACGATGTGCGCAAGTTCCGCGTTGCGCAAAAGCGACTTGGTGGGGATACAGCCAACGTTGAGGCAGACACCGCCCCAATATTCCTTCTCGATGATGGCGGTCTTCTTGCCGAGCTGAGCGGCACGAATGGCGGCAACGTAGCCGCCAGGGCCAGCTCCGAGGACAACAACGTCAAAATGTGAGCTCATGGGTAACACTCTAGTGGGAAGGTCGGTCTGTGACGATGATCTCACTGAGGAGACTTCTGTCGGGTTGCGACTGGCCCCTTCTGCCCCGCGGTTCAACCTCAGATCTGATATATCCTTGTCGGAAGACTTCATCTCGTCGAAAGGATCTGCTGTGGACAACATCACCCCAGCTGCCGTCGGTCGCCTCATCCGCGACGCACGCAAGCAGCGCGGCATGACGCAGAACCAACTGGCGGAGCTCCTCAAGACCTCCCAGAGCGCCATCCACCGGGTCGAGTCAGGCACACAGAACCTCTCGCTGGAGTACATCAACCGCATCGCCGAGGCCCTTGAGTCCCCCATCATCACCCAGCCGGGTGGCGGCACGATGAACTACCGCATCGAAGGCGGCCGCCAGCTCGAGGGCTCCATCGAGGTGCGTTCCTCCAAGAACGCTGCCGTTGCCCTGCTGTGTGGCTGTCTCATCAACCGTGGCCGCACTGTGTTGCGCGGAGTCGCTCACATCGAGGAGGTCAATCGCATCCTTGAGGTGCTGACGTCCATCGGCGTCACCTACGAGTGGTCCGAGGACGAGCGCGACCTCACCCTCATTCGTCCTGCTGAGCTCAACCTTGACGACATGGACGTCGAGGCCGCCCGTCGCACCCGAAGCGTCATCATGTTCCTCGGCCCACTGATGCGCTTCTATGACTCCTTCAAGCTCCCCTACGCCGGCGGCTGCAACTTGGGCGCCCGTACCGTCGAGCCTCACCTCCAGGTCCTGCGCGCCTTCGGTCTTGACGTCGTCGCGACCGAGGGTTTCTACCAGTGCCACATGACGGATCGCACGGTCAAGGAGCGTCACATCGTCCTGACCGAGCGCGGCGACACCGTTACCGAGAATGCTCTGCTCGCCGCAGCCCAGACTCCGGGCGTGACGATATTGCGCAACGCCAGCCCGAACTACATGGTTCAGGACCTGTGCGTCTTCCTGTGCCAGCTCGGCGTCAAGATCGAGGGCATCGGGACGACGACCCTGCGCATTCGTGGCGTCGAGAACATTGATGTCGACGTCGAGTACGCGCCGTCCGAGGACCCGATCGAGGCCATGAGCCTCCTCACGGCAGCCGTCGTCACCAAGTCCGAGCTGACGATCACCCGCTGCCCCATCGAGTTCCTCGAAATCGAGTTGGCGATTCTCTCCGAGATGGGTCTGGACTTCGATCTCTCCCCCGAGTACGTCTCCCACAACGGATTCACCCGTCTGGTCGACGTCACCGTCCGCCCGAGCGAGCTGCGCGCGGTCGCGGACAAGATCCACCCGATGCCCTTCCCGGGCCTCAATATCGACAACCTGCCGTTCTTCGCCGTCATCGCCGCGGAGGCCGAGGGCCAGACCCTCATCCACGACTGGTGCTACGAGAACCGGGCCATCCATCTGCTCGAGTTGGGCAAACTCGGAGCCGACGTCCAGCTCCTCGATCCGCACCGACTCATCGTGCGGGGACCGACGCGCTGGCGCGGCCGTGAACTCATCTGCCCACCGGCCCTGCGCCCGGCCGTCTGCCTGTTGTTGGCTGCCCTGGCCGCCTCCGGCGAGACGACCCTGCGCGACGTCTACATGATCAACCGCGGTTACGAGGACCTACCCACCCGACTCGGGGCACTGGGAGCCAAGATCTCCGTCTTCCACGGCTGAGCCGAGGCGTCCTCGGGCGACCAGTCCAATTCGTCACCGGGATGGTTCCAGGTGCGCTCGAGGACCGCATGGACGACGCCTGCAGCCTTGCCGAGTGCACCTTCGTCAGGTCGCCAGCGCCGTTGAAGTGACGGTCGATGAGGGGACCATGGGTCACAATGGTCCGTTCCCCCGCCACCGCAACCATGGCCAGCCCGTCACCGTTCTCGTCCTGATGCGGTACTGAGGTGACGACGACGAATTTCGGGCCATCAAGGCCACGAGCGGCGTCCACGATCTCGTCAATCGTGAGCGGCATGGTGTCGGTCAGGATGCCGAGCTCGGCCACATTCGGCACAAGGACGTCGGCACTCTGGACAGCCTCTTTCATGAAAGCCACGGTGTCGTCAGGAACGTAAGTCCTCACCTGATCACCAACCATGTCTCCCATGACGGGGTCGCAGACCCACATGGCATCGGGATGGTGCTCCCGGCACTTCTCCACGGTCCGCAAGACGGTGGGACCGGTGAGAGCCGTGAGGTAACCCGACAAGACAGCGTCAACATGCTTGAGCTCGCCGTTGGAGTTGAGGGCGTCAACCATGCCGTTGATCTGCTGAGCATCGATCGGGATACCGGCGACGCTGGAACGGCCGTTGTGGTTGGACAGCAGAGCCGTGGGCATCCCCCATGCTCGGACCCCCATGACGCGCATCACCGGAACTGCGATGCTGTTTCCGACGGTTCCCTGGACGACATGGGACTGCAATGACAAGACGGTGGGGCTCACGCATGACACTGTAGTTGCCATGGCGATCACGGATCCGGACCATCTCAGGGGCAGAATGTATGGCTGTGCGAGCCACTGACTACCCGTATTGCCAACGTCCGTTCACCGTTCTTGCCCATCGGGGCGGAGCCGGAATGATCGTCAACAAGGGGATCGAGAACACCCTGGCGGCTTTCGGACATGCGGTGGATCTCGGGTGCACCCACCTCGAGACTGATGTTCACGCCACCAGTGACGGTGTCCTCATGGCCTTTCATGACCCCATTCTCGACCGGGTCACCGAGTCCAGCGGTGTCATTGCGAAGATGCCGTGGCACACGGTCAGACAAGCCAGCGTCGGCGGAGAGCCCATCCCCACACTCGATGACGTCCTCGACGCCTTTCCGGAATCCTTCATCAATATCGACATCAAGCACGACGCCGCCACCATGCCCCTCATCGAGGTCCTTTCCCGTCACCGGGCCTGGAATCGGGTCTGCGTCGGATCGTTCAGCAGCAAACGCATCCGAACGTTCCGCCGGTTGGTGCGCGAGCGCACGGCCACCGCGGTGGGACCGGTCGGAGTTGGGTGGGCCGTCGTCGGACCGAACAGCCTCCAGATGGCCGAATCTCGAGGCGACGCGTACCAGGTCCCCCATCGTGTGAGCCGGTACGGTGTTCCCCTGGTGACGCCGACCTTCGTTGCCGCTGCCCATCGCCTCGGTCGAGCGGTTCACGTCTGGACGATCAACGAGGTGTCAGAGGCTCGAGAACTCATGGACATGGGAGTCGACGGGATCGTCACGGATCGTCCCGACCTCATGTGCGACTTCGCGCGCATTCACCAGCCCAAGGACGCCCCGACACTCATTCCACGGTGAGTCGCGGCGAGCTGAATGCCCAACTGGTCACAGCTTGTTCCACGACGCGAACGCCCGTCCCGAAATTCGGTTCTGCTCCCGGAATTTGTGGCTTGTGGGATGCTGGACCCATAGACGACGGCCCAACCAGGGCCTGACGCCTACGACCAGGAGGGAGCATCATGGCCGACCGTGCACTGCGAGGCATGGGTTTGGGATCCAAGAGCTTCGAGGACGAAGAAGGCGTTGAGATGGCCGAACGCCAAGAGATTGGCTTCGACTGTCAGAACGGTCACCACTTCGACCTCACCTTCTCCACCGAGGCAGATCTGCCGAGCTTGTGGGAGTGCCCGCGCTGTGGCGCTGAGGCGCTGCGGAGCGACGGCACCGATCCTCAGCGGAAGAAGCAGAAGCCGCAGCGCACCCACTGGGACATGCTTACTGAGCGTCGCTCAATCCCCGAACTCGAGGAATTGCTTGCTGAAAGGCTGGAGGAGATCCGTAAGGGGGATTGATCCTCGGCCAGAACCCTGGGGCGACCCCGAGTCAGCGTGTCGTGGCCCCGAAGAGCATGAGAGTGCCCAGCAGAGAAGGGGCACTCTCATGTGCTCTGGTTGGCCTCAGCGCTTCAAACGACGGTCCTTGATGTCGCCGGCAACCTGCTCAGCCCGTTCGAGGGCGACGTGCCCGAGATCCTTGAGCTGGTGGGAACGATAGTCAACCCCCCACAAGGTGGTGCGAAGCAGAGCCTCGACGACGATTTCCTTGCTCATCTTGGAGTTGCCGTACTCGCGCTCGATGAACTCAATCGGCACCTCGGCGACGGTCATGCCCTTCTTGAGGGTGCGCCACGTCAGGTCGAGTTGGAAACAATAACCGGCCGAGGCAACCTCGTCCAGACCGATCGTCCGCAGGGTGTTCGCAACCTCGTCCAGACCGATCGTCCGCAGGGTGTTCGCGCGGAATGCGTTGAATCCACCGGTGGGATCCTTGACACCAATTCCCAGGCACATCCGGGTCCACAGGCCGCCACCACGCGAGATGAGCTCACGGTACTTCGGCCAGTTCACGACGGACCCACCCTTGACGTAGCGAGATCCCTTGACCATGTCGGCATGTTTGAGGGCCTCGAGGAGCAACGGCAGTTGCTCGGGTTGATGGGAGCCGTCGGCATCCATCTCGACGAGGACGTCGTAGCCGTGGTCCAGACCCCAGTGGAACCCGGCAAGGTAAGCAGAACCGAGTCCTTCCTTGCCCTTCCGATGCATGACGAGAACGTGATCGTCTGCAGACGCCAGACGGTCGGCAATCTCGCCGGTGCCGTCCGGAGAGTTGTCGTCGGCGACGAGAACATCGACCTTCGGATTAGCACGGCGGGTGCGCGCGACAATCGTCTCGACATTCTCCGCCTCGTTGTAGGTCGGAATGATGACGAGGACCTTATCGAGCCGGACCTCAGTGTCGGTGGCGAACATTCCTCTCCGATCTGTTGTTTGCTTGTGCGAGCATATCGCGGCGACGTCGAATCACCGACACCACTGTCGCACCAGCCGCAACGAGAACGACGACGACCCGTAGCCACGTCCCCATTCTCACGGCCAGCGTCAGCCCGGACTCCTGCGGAACCTGCACCGTGAAATTGGTGTGCGCCCCCTCTTCGGTACGCAGGGCTACTGAGCCATCCGGATTGACCAACCCGGAAAAGGAATTCGTCGTCGAGATGATGATGTGTCTCCCCGTTTCAACCGCGCGCGCTCTGGTGATCTGCCATTGCTGGGGAGTTTGGGCGGTATCGATGAATGACGAGTTGTTGGATTGAACCGCAAGAATTCTTGCCCCATGGCGAACCGTGTCCGCGACAGTGTCGTCATAGGCAACCTCGAAACAGACCACCACGCCGACCGGGACTTTCGTCCCAGAAATAGTCGAGTCAAAATAATAGAGTCACGGACACCCGGAGTCGTCCCCGGAACGGACTGGCGTCCAATATTCTCCAATATGGGAATGAGCGGCAGGAAGAATGACCTGGCGGGAATCCACTCACCGAACGGCACCAAGTTGCGTTTGTGATAGATGGATGTCGGCTTGGGTGACGACGCCGGCCACCACATCGACGTCGTCTGGCGCTCGTCATCGCCGGGTCCGTCGGTCACTGCTCCCACGAGGATTGGCCGCTTCGAGATGGCCAGCGCCCCTATGACGATCTGGTGACTCTCAACGTCGAGAATTGGATCGATGTCGGTGGAGTTCTCGGGCCACAGGATCATGTCGGGTGCGCCCTTGCCTGAAACCCGTTGCTCGGCGACGGCCATGATCGTCTGGGACAGATGATTGTCCGTGACGGACCGGGCATAGCCCATCGCGTAGGGACCGGCAGTACCGTCCACTCCCCCTTGGACGACGAGTACCCGAACGCTGTCATCATGAGTGTCGCGTGTGGCGATCGCCCCCGACACGGTCGCCAGGACTGCGACGACGACGAGTTCTGCCATGAGGCCAACCGCATTATTGACACGCCGCTTTCCTCGGGCAGCGATGACACGCGCCAAGAGGGCTGCCGCCAGGGCGACAAGAAGACTCGTCCCCGTCGTCCCGGCCCACCTCAGGGCTCCGACCCATGGGGTGTCGACGACAGTCCAGGCCAGCCGAACCCAGCCGAAGCCCCCAAGCGGGACCGCAGCGGCTCCCACTTCTGTGGCCGTCCAGACCATAGCCTGGAACAAAGGTGCGCCGGGCAGGACGCTGACGCAGCGGATGGCCCACCCGGCCAGGAGACACCACAACGCCATGACGGCAACGAGAAGCACCGCCACCGGAGGGCCCATGACGCCGACCCCGAGGCGGTGTTGGTGGCGAACAGGCCGAGACCGAAGAGGTATCCCAGACCGGCCGCGGCACGGCCTGTCGTGGGACGGACGAGCAGGATGAGTGCGGCGAGTCCTGGAATGACGAGGATCCACCAATCCAGCGGCTGGAATCCAGTACCTGTGGCGGCGCCGGCGGCAAGTGCAGCCAGGCCGCGCAGCCACGACGTGCGCGGAAGGTGGGAGAGGTGCGTCACCGGGTACCCAGCATGCCGAGATCGTCGAACATGGTGTCGAGGACGACGACCGTTTCCGTCCCGCAGTGACACTCCTTGCGGATGCGGGTGACCAGCTGGTCGAGGTGACTGGTGTTGGGCGCCTGAACTCTCGCCAGGTAGGAGGCCGCGCCAGCGATGGAGTGGCAGCCTCGCACCTCCGAGAAGGTCCTCAAGATGTCGGGGATCCTCTCGTCCTCCTCAGGATCGATGGGGTTGAGGAAGATAAAAGCCGTAATGCCTGCGCCGATGGCTTCCAGGTTGAGAGTGGCGTGGTAGCCGCAGATGATTCCCTTGGCTTCGAGCCTCTTGACGCGCTGCTGGGCGGCTGAGGTGGACAAACCTGTCTGATGTCCGAGCTCGGTCCACGACATCCGACCGTCTCCCTCGAGCAGACTCAGGATCTGCCGGTCGGTGGCTTCCAAGATCGGCGACCGATCCTCGTCCTCCTCGTCGTGGTGCTTGGTCATGAGTGGCTCCTCCCTGTCCCCGGTTCGGCCCAGTGGGATCTCAGCACGTGAATGGTAGATCCGGCGAGCAAATTCGGTGCCGCAGATGCTACCCGGGACGGGCGACCTCGGCCGTCGAGGCAGACCCTTTCGACGATCTCCAGGTCGAACTCGGCGAACCAGTCCTCGAGGTCCGCCACGCCGGAATACGACTGGTTGGGGGTGTCATGCCAGGAGTACGGCAGATCGTGGGAGGCCGGCATCCTGCCTCCGATGATCTTGAGTCGGTTGCGCCAGTACACGAAGTTCGGCACGAGCAGGATGAGCAGGGTGCCGATGCGTGCCATTTCCGCTAAGACGACGTCAGGAGAGACGACGGCCTGCAGGGTCTGCGACAAGATGACGACGTCGTAGGAGTCGTCGTGGAACTCCCCCAGGTCCTCGTTGAGATCCATCCCCAGTACCGGCACCCCCGCCGACATCGCGGTGGCCAGGGAGGATTGATCCAACTCGACACCGGTCCCCAGACAGTCTCGGGTGGTGATGAGGTGACGGAGCAAGGAGCCGTCGCCACATCCAAGGTCAAGGACGCGGGAATGGGACGGCACGAGTGAGGTGATGATGCGTTGATCGGGACGGAGTGTCACAGCGTCGTCTCCCTCGTGCACAGGTGGCCGTCGAAATGTGGTGCCCGCGGTGATGCCCTCATTGGCAACCAATCGGCGGTGAGGAAGGCGCTGACGAGGTCGGCGGTAATGAAGGCGCTGACGAGTGCGTGGTAGGGGTCGAGCTTCATGAGGAAGGAGTCGTGGCCCCACGACGAGGCGATCGTTGCGAAACTCACTGGTAGCCCTCCTCCCTCGAGATGACGGGCGATCCGGCGTGAGTGGGCCGGGGAGAATCGCCAGTCGGTATCGAAGCAGATGACGAGGAAGTTGACCGGATCTGCCACCAGTGCGTCGGTGGCCCCGGCGCGGCCGAACGGGTCGAAGTAGTCCATGACCCGAGTCAGATAGACGTAACTGAGTGGGTCGAATCGGGTGAGGAAGGCCTCGCCCTGGTGATCAAGGTATGACTCGACGGCGAAGTTGATGCCGAACCCGCGTTCCACCGATTCGGACTGACGAGACCGTCCGAACTTCTCGGCGAAGGCGTCCTCGGACAGATAAGTGATGTGAGCGAGCATCCGCGCGATCGACAATCCGGTGTTTGGGCGGACGTCGTCATAGGTGCCATCCGCAAAGGCTGGATCGCGCAGGATCGCCTCACGTCCCACCGCGGAGAACGCGATGTTCTGGGCCGTCAGCCCGCTCGACGAGGCAATGATGATGGCGTTGTCCAGGGTTGACGGGTACGTCAGCGACCAGTCGAGGCCTGCATACCGCCCATGGAGCCGCCGACAACGGCGTGAAAGTGCTCCACACCCAGGTGCTCGGCGAGTCGCAGGTGCACTTCGACGAAGTCGTGCATATCGATTTGAGGGAAATCGAGTCCCCAGCGTTTTCCAGTGTCCGGATTGGTCGAGGCCGGTCCAGTCGTACCGGAACAGCCTCCCAGCAGGTTGGAGGCGATGACGAAGAAGCGGTCGGTGTCGATGGCGCGACCCGGTCCGATGATGTTGTCCCACCACCCTGGGCGATCCGCTCCCGGGTGGAAACCTGCTGCGTGGGCGTCTCCGGTGAGAGCGTGACAGATGTACACCGCATTGTCACGAGCTTCATTGAGGGTGCCGTAGGTCTCGTAGGCGACGGTGACGTGATCGAGACGGCCACCTGCGATCAGATGGAGAGGGTCGTCCGGCGTGGCAACCGTCGCGTACTTGGTCTCGACGGTTCCGACTCC
>OCLO01000125.1_pt1 | contig 9983 bp, 11 predicted proteins | sample 1481391 | NCBI WGS metagenome assembly OCLO01 (sample SAMN00990124, study PRJEB22392) | human gut metagenome | reverse complement strand
GCTCTCTGCTTTGCCGGCGGTGGCACCGCGGTTGAGCTGGAGCGCTGGTTCTGAAATCGTCTCCCGGTCACTCAGGCCGGCTGCCCTCGATCATCGGGAACCGACCTCAGTCGATCCGCCCTGCCCGCAGCACCCCCGGCTCGACGTGACACTCCGCCCCGAGGTCCATCGGGGCAATCCGTCCGGCCGCCCGCGCCTCGAAGAGCTTCGGCAACAGCATCGCGGCCAGAGTCGTCGGTGAGATGGTGTTGACGTAAATCTTCGTCCCGCCCTCGAACCCGGCCAGGGTAGAGATGCGCAACTTGAGGATGATCCGCCACGGCACCGGTACCCCGGTCCCTATCGGACGGTAATGCCACTCCTCATTGGCCGGCACATCATCGCTGACGGCGACGTGGGCAGCGTGCAACAGGTCCGACATGGCGTCAATCCCGTCATCGTCGACGCGCCACGGCTGGTCGGCGCGGCCCGTCGACCACACCTCGACCGAGGGGTACCTATGACCAAAACCGACGGTCATGACAGCGCCCTCGTTACGGGCCAGCACCAGTCCGTGCTCGACCGCGAAATCTGGCCCCCAGCGATTGAAGATGCCCGGGTCTAGGACGGCCTTGGGCAGCACCGACTCGTTGTCGGCTCCCACTTCGTCAATGGCCACCAGCTGCTTGTGCAGATGATCGAATGACGCCCCGGCCGGCTTGAGCCAGTTCTGGAAGGCCACCACGTATCGGACGTGCTCGTTGTGTCGGTGCAGCTGGACCATCGAGTCGACGGTCAGATTCGACGGTCAGGGCCATGAATGCCCGGTGTTCGTCGACGGTCAGGCTCGCCGGTCCGGCGACGTCGGCCGTCGTCGTCCCCTCGTCGGTGTAGTGCCGCCTGGCGACGATGACGTCGTGTCCCCCGGCGAAGAAGGCTGCAGAGGCCTCCCGCAGCTCTTTCGGGCCGAGGTCCTCACCGCGCTGGTCCGACCCCACAGCCTTGAACTTGGCGTTGAGGACCGACCGGACATGAGCCTCTCCCCCCGGGTTTGACAGGTATTCCTCCTGCCAGTCGCGCGAGGCCCGTGGAAGGTCCATTCCCCAGTTGAGCTGCCAGTACTGCCAGGACAGGATCTCGAAGAGATTGGGGATCCGTCGGAACTCCGGGACGGTGTCACCGAGCTGATCAGCCGAGACACGACGCATGAGGTCATGGCCCCGCACCAGACCGCCCTCCCGCTTCACCAACCGAGTCTTCTCCGGAGGGGTCGACAGCAGGTTGTCCGGGCAGAAGGCGCAGGCCGCATGACGATCGTGCTCGGTCAGCTCCCGGGTCTGCGTGGCCGGTTTGCTCAGCGGGCGGGCCCCACGACCAGGCACCGTCCACACCTTCGTACCCGTGAACGGGTTGACCTGCTTGATGGTGCCGTCGGGCAGTTCCCGGTAGTACGGCTCGTCGCTCACTTCGCCGGCTCGATGAACTCACGCCCACCAAGGTAGGGACGCAGCGCCTCGGGCACGCGCACCGAACCGTCAGCCTGTTGGTGGTTCTCCAGCAGCATGATGATGATACGGGTCATCGCGCACAGGGTGCCGTTGAGGGTGGCCAGCGGTTCGACCCCGTCAGGTCCGCGATGGCGGATGGAGAGACGACGCGCCTGGAAGGTGGTGCAGTTCGAGGTCGAGGTGATCTCGCGGTAACGGCTCTGAGTCGGCAACCAGCCGTAGCAGTCGTACTTGCGAGCAGCCGAGAGGCCCAGGTCACCGGAGGCAACGTCAAGCACCTGGAACGGGATTTCCAGGGCCGAGATGAAGTCCTTCTCGAAGCTCAGCAGCTTCTCGTGCCAGCCCTCCGCCTCATCGGGCAGGCAGTAGACGAACATCTCGACCTTGTCGAACCAGTGGACGCGGAAGATGCCGCGGGTGTCCTTGCCATAGGAGCCGGCCTCGCGTCGGTAGCACGGGGAGAAGGCGACGTAGCGCTTCGGGAGCTCGGCGTCGTCAAGGATCTCGTCGGAGTGGAACGCGGCCAGGGCAACCTCGGAGGTTCCCACCAGGTATTGGTCGTCCTTGGGCAGGTAGTAGACGTCGGCGGCGGCCTGGCCGAGGAACCCGGTTCCCTCCATCGCCGAGGGCTTGACGAGGGCCGGCGGGATCATCGGGGTGAATCCCCACTGCGCCGCCTTGGACATCGCCAGGTTCAGCAGGGCGAATTCCAGCTGGGCGCCGACGCCGGTGAGGACATAGAAGCGAGAGCCGGCGATCTTGGTGCCTCGCTCCATGTCGATCGCGCCGAGGGCCTCGCCGATCTCGAGATGGTCCTTGGGCTCGAATCCTTCCGCGACGAAGTCACGTGGGGTGCCGACGGTCTCCTTGATGACTCCCTCGTCCTCGCCACCAGCGGGAACGTCGTCAATGACGATGTTGCCGAGGGTCCTTGCGAGCTCGATGAATTTGGCGTCAGCCTCGTCAGCGGCCTTCTTGAGGTCGGAGACCTCGCTGGCAATCGACTTGGTGCGAGCCAGCAACTCGGTCTTCTCGTCTCCGGACGAGGGCCCGGGTGGTTCCACCCGGGCCCTGCCGACGTTGTCGTCAAGCGATCACGCCATCGCTTGAGTCCTCGACGTCACTTGTTCTTCGGCTGTTTGGCCTGATCGATGTCGATCTGCTCCTTGGCGACCTTGCCGGACACGGTCTGGGTGTCCTGGGTGGTCTCCTTGCCGATCTTGATCTTCTCGGCGGCGACGGTCTCCTTGTCGATGGTCGGACGCTCCTCGTGGGTCACGATGTCCTGGGCGCCCTCGGAGAGCTTGACGTCGTCACCGGCGACCTTCTCGTCGAGAGGAACGCGCTCGACGTGGATCTCCTCGCGCTCGACCGGGACCTCGACGGTCTCGGTGTCATGGACGATGTGCTTGCGGATGCGCACACGACCGGTCTCGACACGCTCCTTGCCAACGTTGAGGCGCTCCTCGTGGCGAACGACGGAGCCATCCTCGGCCACCGGGGACTTCTGGTCAGCAGTGGTCTGCGGCGTGGTGTCGGCGACCTTCTCGGTCTTGGCGTCGGCAATACGATCACCGGAAACACCATTTCCAGCAACGCCCGGGTTGCCCTCCTTGTCGACGACCTTCTGGCCGGCAACGCCACCAGCAGCTCCACCGGACACACCGTTGCCCGCGTAACCCGGGTTGGCGTCCTTGGTGGTGTCCTTCTCGGAGGCGAAGGCATCGGAGTAGTAGCGGTACAGCTCGTCGGTCTCATCCTCGGAGAGGTGGCCGTCCGGGTCAACGTTCGGGGCGTCCTTCACCTTGTCCTTGGTGTAGGGAGCGCGGATCTCGTCACCGGAAGTCTCGAGGCCCTTGAACGAGGCCCTTGAACGTGCCGAAGGTCTCGTGGCGTCCGAAGAGACCGGTCTTGACGGTCACCCAAGCCGGCTGGCCGGAGGCGTCGTCGAGGTAGACCTGGCCGATCTCGCCAATCTTGTCACCAGACTGGTCTACAACGGTACGGTCGTAAAGAGCGTCGATATTGGCGTTCGTAGGCGTCTTGTCAGTCGGCATTCTTAATTCCTTTCGTTTAGATTTCTACCAAATCCCATTCGGAGAGCCGAGCAGAATCGGTTGATGTCTTCAACGATACGAACCTGAGGGCCACAATCAAACCGGCTCATGTTGCGTTAATCGCTTTTAACCAAAACTCTTGTTCTGGCAACCTAGGTATGTTACGATCCCTGACCGCGGCGAGGACGCATACGTCACCATTTCCCGATGACCCCCTGGAACCACTTCTCCGCCGCCACGTAATCCTCATCGCTGAAGCCGCGGATGACGTCAGGGCCCTCAGGCGACGCAAGACCCCTTGTAGAGCCGTTTGGATAGGACCCGAGGAAGATCACCTGACGGCTGATCCGGTACAACCCCTTGAGCGCAGCAGCCATCCTCCCATCCGCGACGTGGCCAATGGCATCAATGGAGAAGCAGTACTCACCGAGACGATCCTTGGTTGGCCTCGATTCAATTCTCGACAAATTAATTTTGCGGAAAGAGAACTGCTGCAGGATCTCCAACAAGGCACCTGGGTGATCGCTCGGGGGAACGACGACAACAGTGGTGCGATCATCCCCCGTTCGAGCAATCATCTGCCCACTTCTCGCAACCAAAATGAATCTCGTGACGGCATCCGGATTGTCCGCAATTCCCTGTGCCACAGCTGTCAATCCGTACATCGTTCCGGCAACTTCGGCGCAGACGGCGGCATCGAAACGGGACCGTGGATCCGACACCTCCTTCGCCGCGGAGGCAGTCGACCCACCCTGGGTGATTTCGGCGTGCTCCGGGAGGTTGGCGGCAAGCCAGTCCCGGCACTGATTCGCGGCATGAGGGTGGGTCACGACGCGACGGATCGACGACAACGACGTCCCAGGTCGAACGTAAAGATTAAATTGCACCGGAATGACGACCTCGCGAACGATTTGCAAACCACCCAGAGCAGCGAGAGTGTCCAGGGTCGCACTCACACCACCCTCGACGGAGTTCTCAATGGGAACCAACGACGCCTCGACGTCGCCATCGACAACGCCCTGCAATGCGGCGCCAACCGTCGCATACGGGCGAGCGTCGACGCGGCCGAGAGTCTTGAGGGCCTGATGGGTGAAAGTGCCTGCGGGGCCGAAATATCCGTACACGCCGTCAGACTATCCACGTGGTCGTCACAGTGGCCCCGACTCCGTCAGGCGGGCATTTCGCGCAGCCGATCGAGGAGCTGGACGCCATTCCACGCCGGATCATCGGGACTCGTCCACTGCGGAGCCGGACGATCCAGGGCATCATCAAGAAGGTCAAGGTATTCCGCCCGGTCAACCTCGGTGACGCCGAGACTGGCCAAGTGCGGGGTGCTCCATTGCACGTCCAGCAATCTCGAACCGAGTTCACACACCAACCTCAACAGAGCAGTCTTTGAGGCGTCTTGAAGCGTCGCGCCCGTGTCGAGGGTCGTGGAACATCGATTCCCCACTGAACAATCCGCCCACACTGACGCCGTAGAGCCCGCCCACGAGGCGGCCCTTGTCGTCCCAGGTTTCCACCGAATGAGCCCAGCCTCGCTCATGGAGGTAGCCATACGCCTCGATGACGCGGTCATCGATCCAGGCGTAGGGGCGATCCGGGTCAGCGCATCGTGTGATGACGTCACCAAAGGCGCGATCGACGGTCGTCGTCTGGTGCTTGGTCGTCTTGCGCAAACTGCGAGCGACCTTGAGATGACCGGGAATCAGAACACCTCGATACATGGGAGACCACCACGCTGTCGCCCCCTGGAACTCCCGGGGCACCTCCTCGTCAGTGATGGGCATGGGAAAGACACCCTCATGGAGTGCCGCCAGCACCAGGTGGGGACTGAGAGCCCCGGTGATCGCGATGAGGTCATCGTCAGGCCATTGATCCGGATCTCCGAAAAGCTCTGGAACCGTCACTGACCTGGCCTCCTGTCGTCGCCGCGGGTCCATTGTCCACCCTCACCACGACATCGAGCGCGAACGACAACCGAGGCTTACCTGACGAAACCCCCACCCCTTGCTATTAGGTAAGGCTCACCTTTGCTAGGGTCTCGTCTGCTCATGTAAACGCACGAGCAGACATTTCACACAACCTAGGAGCCAGGCTCATGAAGTCCTCCATCCTTCGATCGGCGGCTGCCGTCGTCGCAGCATTGACCATGGCCGCCGGCATCGGTGGTTGTTCCACCGAGAAGTCCGACTCTGGATCCGGCGATTCCAGCAAGAAGGCTCTCAACGTCGTTGCCTCCACCGGATACCTCGGAGACGCCGTCCACAACATCGTCCACAACATCGCCCCTGACGCCAAGGTCAAGGTGCTCGTCAAGCCCGGCGGCGACCCCCACACCCAGGAGCTCTCCACCGGTGACATCGAGGCCATCGAGAAGGCCGACGCCGTGGTCTGGACCGGCCATGACATGGAACACCACATGATGGACCACTTCGACAAGCTCGGAAACAAGCAGGTCCCCGCCGCTGAATCCATCCCCAAGTCTGATCTGCTCCCCTGGGAGGAGGACGGCAAGATCGAGGGCCACGACCCCCACGTGTGGAACTCCCCCGACAACTGGAAGTACGTCGTGACCGCCACCGCCAAGAAACTGGGCGAGATCGACAAGACCAACGCTGACACCTACAAGAAGAACGGCGAGGCCTACAACAAGAAGATCGATGAGGGGAAGAAGAAGGCCGGCGAACTCTTCAACCAGATCCCCAAGGATCGCCGCATCCTTGTCACCGGTCACGACGCCTTCAACTACCTCGGCAAGACCTACGGCATCGAGATTCACGCCACCGACTTCGTCTCCTCGGAGTCCGAGATGAGCGCTGCTCAGATGGACAACCTCGCCAAGCTCATCGCCGACAAGAAGATCAAGACAATCTTCCAGGACAACCTCAAGAACCCTGAGGCCATCAAACACCTCAAGGAGGCCGTTGCCGCCAAGGGTGGATCCGTGACCGTTTCCGACAAGCCGCTGTACGCCGACTCCCTCGGCGAGAAGGCCCCAGTCGACACCTACCTGGGCGTCTTCCAGTACAACGCCGAAACCATCACCAACGCCCTCAAGTGAGCGCAACGGTGCCGCCCATGAGCACGTGGGCGGCACCTGTCCACAAGGAGAAGCCAATGTCCTCACCCAAATCAGCAGCCCTCGAGGTTGACGACCTCACCGTCGCATACCAGGACAACATCGCTCTGTCCCACACCAGCCTCAGCTTGCCCACAGGTGAGGCCTTGGCCCTCCTTGGCCCCAATGGGGCTGGTAAGTCCACCCTCATGAAGGCCATTCTCGGACTCATCCCCACCCTCACCGGATCCGTCCAGATCTTTGGGAAGCCCCTCAACCAGATGCGTCGCCACATCGGGTACATGCCGCAGGCCGCTGACGTCGACTGGGATTACCCGGCGACGGTGGGAGACGTCGTGGCTCAAGGAACCTTCGGGAGGCTCGGGTGGTTCAAACGTCCCGGAACTGCAGAGAAGCAGATCGTCCGGGAGTCGCTGGAGACCGTCGGCATTGCGAAATATGCCGACCGGCACATCACCGAACTCTCCGGTGGACAGAAACAGCGGACCTTCATGGCACGCATCCTGGCCCAGCGTCCCGACTTCTTGTTCATGGACGAGCCCTTCGCCGGGGTCGACGCCGCCAGCGAACGCACCCTGATGTCAGTTCTTGACATGCTCGTCTCGGAAGGGAAAACACTCGTCATCGTCCATCACAATCTCGCCAGTGTGGCCGACATCTGTACCTGGGCGTGCCTGCTGGCCGAGGGGAAGGTGGTCTCGGTCGGCCCCCTCGCCGAGGCCTTCACCACCGAGACGGTGCACACCGCCTACGGCATCAGCGACGACATCTTCACGGGGGCACGATGAGCGCCCTCGTTCTTGCCGAGATCGTGCCTGCCTCGGAGTTCTTCGGCAGCTACACCTACCGGACGATGCTCATCGGCACGGTCCTCATCGGATTGTTCTCTGGCGGGCTGGGGTGCCTGCTCTACCAGCGCAAGCAGTCCCTGTTGGCCGACGTCATTGGCCACTCCGCGATCGCCGGGGTCGTCGGAGCCTTCATCGTGTCGACAGCGGTGTTCAACGTCAACGGCCGCTCCATGGCCACCTTGACCATCGGCGCCGTCATCTCCTCAGCCCTGGCAGCCCTGCTGGCCAACGTCATCAGCGCCCACTCCCGGGTGAGTATCGACGCGGCGATGGCAATCTGCCTGGCACTTTTTTACGGCGGTGGCATGGTCGGGCTGCGCATCATCGCCCAGTCCACTCTGCCCAACCGCCAAGGGATCAACACCTACCTCTTCGGCAACGCAGCCACTCTGACGACTGAGGACAACATCGTCATCCTCGTCTTCGGGCTCATCGCGGTCGGAGTGGCAGCATTCACCTGGCGTGGGCTGACACTTTTCATCTTCGATCCAGTCTTCGCGACGATGTCCGGATACTCCGGGCGGACCGTCTCGACGATTCTGTTCCTCGTGACGACGACATCCATCGTCATCGGGGTCAAGACCGTGGGACTCGTACTCATGATCGCCTTCGCCATCATGCCGGCGGCCGCAGCTCGGTTGTGGGTGCGACACATGCACACCATGATCGTCCTCGCTGCGATCCTGGGAGCGGTCTGCGGAGCTGCCGGCTCATACCTGGCGGTGTGCATGGGCCGGGTGCCGACCGGACCGGTGATCGTCGTCGTGCTGTTCGTCGTGTTCGCCTTCTCGATGCTCTTTTCTCCGCATCGGTCGCTGACCCAGATCCGGGTGTCGCGGCGCCGCGCACTAGCAGCACAGGCAGAGGGGAACTGACATGCCACTCATCACGTCCATCCTACTGTTGGCCATCGTCACGGCTGTCACCTGCTCGGTGCCCGGGATCTTTCTCGTGCTGCGCCACCAGTCGATGCTCGTCGACGCGATGTCCCACGCGGTGCTGCCGGGTATCGCCATCGGGGCGCTGCTTTCAGGGTCATTGAACTCCCCTCTGCTGGTTGTCATCGCCACCCTCATGGGGTTGGTGGTCGTCATTGGTGCCGAGTGCCTGGCCCGCACCGGACTGGTCACTGGCGATGCCAACCAAGGGCTGATCTTCCCGGTACTGTTCTCCATCGGTGTGATCCTGCTGTCGACGGTGCTGGCAGAGGTTCACATCGACGAGTCGACGATTCTCGCTGGCAACATCAACCTGCAGGCACTATCGGTGAATCACATCGTGTTCGGGACGATCGACATCGGCCCCATCACGATGTGGAAGGAGATCGTGGTGTGCGCCATCACCACGATCGTCCTCTTCGCGATGGGTCTCCGGGTGTGTGTTCCTGGTTGTGCTGGCCGGTACGAACATCGCGACGCGCATTCGACAGCGTTCCCTGGCCAAGAAACCAGCCCCGACCGAGGTTCATCCTCGCGACAGTCGGGCAGTGTCGACCAAGACGGTCCCCGACGCTGTACTGTCCTGACGTCACGCCGGGCGACTGACGATCCTTGTCGGTTGCCCGTTTGTTCGCACGAGCTGGTCACACGGGTCGGTTGCCCGAGCCCGTCGTGCGCGTCAATTGCCCAAGGTGGTCACGCCCACTGCCTGCACTCGTTGACTGCGCGGTAATTTTTGTCAGCCGAGGTCCAGGCCAAGCACTCCGGTGTTCCCTCCCCTATCTCGGCTGACATTTTTCGCACTTGGCAACGAAGGGCCTGCTTTGGGAAGCAGGGATGCCTCGGGGCTGTGATCCTTGTCCGGGAGGACAGTCTTCGTACCTTCGGCAAGGCCCACGACGAACCACACTGGCCGAATTACACCCGTGTGAGTTGTCCCCAGTTGGTGGATAAACCTGTGGATAACTCCCGGGGGATGCCGGTGTCGGACCCCCCGATGACGGCCTCTCACTCCGTGACACCGGACTCACACATATTTGGCAACGTCATATTTTCATAATTGATGTAGCCTGGCCGCATGGTCAAAGTCCAGCGTCTGGCGCGGGTCCGCGAGGTTCGCCACGACATTCCCAACGTCATCTCGATCGACTTCGAGCCGTGCGACATGCCGCCCATCACCTCGGTCGACGATCACGTCAAGATCGCCCTGCCGTCCGATGGATCCGACCTCCGCACGCCTGTCAGCAACGACTCCCATCCTCTGCTGCGCACGTATACCCGCCGCCGCTGGTCCGATGACGGGTCGTGGGGCATAGATGTCCTGCAGTTCGGGCCCGAGACCAAGGCGGACGCCCATGACGGCCCCGGATCCCAGTGGTCGAAAATCGTCGAGCCCGGTGACGAGGTTGCAGTGAGGGGACCGGGAGGCCACTGGCAGATGCCTTCGGACCTCACCCACTTGCTCGCCGTCGCCGACGCGGTCGCTCTCCCAGCAGTGGCGAATACCCTCGCTGCCCTGCCGGAATCGGCCCGCGCCACCGGCGTCCTCGCCGACGGGCATCACCGTT
>OCLO01000123.1_pt1 | contig 10625 bp, 11 predicted proteins | sample 1481391 | NCBI WGS metagenome assembly OCLO01 (sample SAMN00990124, study PRJEB22392) | human gut metagenome | reverse complement strand
GGCTCTTCAGGATCCAGGGTGTAGTCGGGGTCTGAATCCTCCGGTCTCCAGGAGGGATCTGGTGATGTAGTGGGTGAGGTTCCGGAAGCCCAGGGCGATGCCGCGGAGGTGTTCGAGTCTGCCGTTGATGGCCTCACTAGGGCCGTTCGAGGTCCCCGGGTGGTCGAAGTAGGTCAGGATGTCGGCGGCCCGTTTCTTCAAGGTGTGGCCCAGGGTGGCCACTTCGGGCAGTGCGGCGGGGACTTTGGTGGCGATCGCGTCGATCAGGTGGGCCATGATCGCCCGACCCTCGGCACGGTTTTCGGCGCGGTAGGCGGCCACGACCTCCTGGTAGACGGCCCAGGTCACCTGGACCGGGGCGTGGGCGTCATCGGCGAGCACAGCGTCGAGGCGGGCGGCCTGCCGGTCGGTGAGCAGGTCCCGGCCCGTGTGCAGGGTCAGCCTGACCCCGAACAGGGGGTCGCCCCTGCGGCCCCGATGGCCCGTGGTGTCCTGCTGGACGCGTTGGCGGGTGACATCGAGCTGGTCGCCGGCGAGCTGGACGACGTGGAAGGGGTCCATCACCTCGACCGCGGCTGGCAGTTCCTCGGCGGCTGCGGTCTTGAAGCCGGTGAACCCGTCCATGGCCACCACCTCGATGCGGTCGCGCCAGGCCTGGTCACGGCCGGCCAGCCAGGTTTTGAAGACCTTCTTGGAGCGGCCCGCCACCATGTCGAGCAGCCGGGAGGCCCCGGTGCCGTCGCGTAGCGGTGTCAGGTCGATGATCACGGTGACGTACTTGTCGCCGCCTCTGGTGTGGCGCCACACGTGCTCGTCGACCCCGATGACCTCCACGCCGTCGAAGCGGTGCGGGTCGTCGATGAGCCGACGGGTGCCCTCGGCCAGCACCGCATCATTGGCGGTGGTCCAGTCCACGCCCAGGGATGCGGCGATCCTCGAGACCGGCAGATGATCGAGTACCAGGCCCTCCAGTGCCCAGGCCAGCCCACCCCGCGACAGTTTCGCCCTCGCCTGGGCGGCAGCACTGGTGTCCTGGCGCCATACCCGCCCGCAGCCGGTGCACCGGTACCGGCGCACCCGCACAGCCAGGATCGTGGGCCGGTGCCCGAAAGGAGTATGGGCCAGGCGCCTGACCACCGTGTCACGAGGGATCCCCTGGCATCCGCACCGGTGGCACCACTCGTCGGTCTCGACGACCCGGCAGGCCAGGACCGCCTCCTCGGCACTGATCAGCTGACCGGTGACCTCCAGACCGAGTTCATCGAGACGGGCAAATGTGGTCAGGTCAGGAGCGCCGAAGGTAGCGTGGTTCATGGAGGACCTTGCGATTCACGAGGACAGATCTAGACACTCCGATCCTCGCGCAGGGTCCTCCCTCCACGCACCCCAGCCCCACAGGGCAACTACAGCAGACTCTCACACAGTCCAGCCACAACTACACCCTCAATCCTGAAGAGCCAGCAAACCAGCCTCAACCCCAACAACGATGGTGCACAAGTGTGGGAAGAAACCCTCCAGCTCATCTTCCAAGCAGATGCGGAGCTTATCGGCTACGTGCAGCGCATTTGCGGTCTCGCCGCGATCGGGAAGGTCATGATCGAAGCGTTGATTATTGCCTATGGTGATGGTGCGAATGGTAAATCCACGTTTTGGAACACCATCGCCAGAGTCCTAGGTAACTATGCGGACTCGATCAGTGCCGATGTGTTGATCGCGGGAAAGAAAAACGACGCGAAAAACGACATGGCTGAAACCCGTGGTAAACGCCTGCTGATCGCGGCTGAAACCGAAGAAGGCCGCAGGCTTTCTACCTCGGCCGCTAAACAGCTTGCCTCCACTGACAAAATCGCAGCCGAGAAGAAATACAAAGACCCCTTCGCGTTCACTCCCTCCCACACGCTCGTGCTCTACACCAACCACCTACCCAAAGTTGGTGCCAGGGACGCAGGGATCTGGAGACGCCTGATTGTGATTCCTTTCGAAGCGAAAATCGAAGGCTCGAGCGACATCAAGAACTATGCCGATCACCTCTACACCCATGCTGGTGGGGCAATCCTGGCGTGGGTGATGGAAGGAGCCCGGCTCATCCACGCCGAGAACTACCAGCTGCACGTTCCAGCAAAAGTCCATGCTGCAATCGAGGCCTATCGGGCGGCTAACGACTGGTTCGCTCACTTCCTTGAAGAATGCTGCCAACTCAAACCCGGCCTGTCAGAAAAATCGGGGGCAGTCTACGACGCTTACCGCTCTTGGGCACTAGCGCGCGGAGAATACGTGCGTTCAACCACAGACTTCTACGCCGAGATCGACAAAGCCGGGTTCAACCGACGTCGCACCAACAGTGCGCGCATGATCGACAGCCTCGCTCTCATCAGCGAATTCACGCTCTAAAACCAGCCTGGGTGACAGGTGTGTCACCTTGTATAAGACTTCTATATAGGGCAAAAAATAAGCTTAATTTTTCCTATATAGAGGGTTTAGAAAACAGCTGACACACCCGTCACCCTGAGATCAAATTTCAGGAAGTGACATGAAAGAACACCACATCGAACAAGCCCTCAAAACCGCCGTTGAGACTAATGGTGGCCTGTGCTGGAAACTCGTGAGCCCCGGAACCACAGGAGTCCCAGACCGCTTGTGCTTAAAGGGTGGGAGAACAGTGTTTGTTGAGGTCAAAGCACCCGGCAAAAGGCCTCGCCCCATCCAACAGCATCGCATCAAGCAGCTACGCGACCACGGCTTCACCGTCCTCGTCATAGACAGCGTGGACGGGATCGAGGGGGTGCTGGATGCACTACACGCCGCATAACTACCAGCAGGCAGCCACTCGTTTCATCATCCACCACGAAGAAGCCGCCATCCTCCTCGGCATGGGCTTAGGCAAAACCGTCATCACCCTCACCGCCGTGTGGGAGCTGCTCCTGGACTACTTCGAAGTCTCCCGCGTCCTCGTGGTCACTCCGCTACGGGTGGCTCGTGACACCTGGCCTGCCGAGCTCGCAAAGTGGAGCCACCTGGCGGGACTGACGGTGGCGGTGGCTGTCGGCACCAAAGCAGACCGGCTGGACGCGCTCGCGCAGTCGGCGATGGTGACGGTGATTAACCGCGAAAACATCCCCTGGCTTGTCGCGCATTATGGTGAGGCGTGGCCGTTCGGCATGGTTATCATCGACGAACTCTCCAGCTTCAAGAATCATCGCGCCAAACGCTTCACCACCCTGGTAAAGATGCGCCCGTATGTGAAGCGCTGGGTCGGGTTGACCGGGACGCCCGCTTCGAATGGGTTGATGGATTTATGGGCGCAGTTCCGCCTCCTCGACGGCGGTGAACGGCTTGGCAGGTTTATTACGCGCTACCGCGACCGCTGGTTTACCCCTGATAAGCGAAACGGGGCGCAGGTGTTTTCGTATAAGCCTCGTGAGGGTGCGGAGGATGAAATCTACCAAGCGATCGCCGACATGACCCTGTCCATGCGAACCACCGACCACCTCCAACTCCCCAAACTAACGGTCACCACCCAGCCAGTGATGCTTGGAGCCAGAGAACGCGCGGTCTATTACCGGTTGCGTGAGCAGATGATCCTCGACCTGGACGGGCAAGTCATTGACGCCGCTAACGCAGCCGCCTTGTCGGGCAAGCTGTTACAGCTCGCTTCCGGTGCGGTCTATGACGAACACGGCCAGGTGGCCCAGGTACATAGCGCGAAACTCGACGCGCTCGAAGACCTCATCGAAGCCGCTAACGGTGAGAACCTGCTAGTGGCGTATTGGTACCGCCACGACGTGGCTAAAATTCGTGACCGGTTCCCACAAGCCAAAGAACTCAAAACGGCAGCTGATATCCAGGCGTGGAATAACGGCGACATCAGTCTCGGCCTGATTCACCCGGCCTCCGCTGGGCATGGGCTGAACCTCCAGCAAGGTGGGCATCTGCTCGTGTGGTTCTCTCTGACCTGGTCGTTGGAGTTGTATCAGCAAACCAACGCCCGCCTGTACCGGCAGGGACAAACCCAGCCGGTGACTATCACCCACCTCGCCACTCAAAACACCCTCGACCAAGCCGTCCTCAAAGCCCTGGAAACCAAGAACACGACTCAGGCTGCGTTGATTGACGCGGTCACCACCGAACTCACAACCACTCCCAGGAAGGAACCGTCATGCATGTGATGACCAAATACCTCGACACGAGGAAAGCAGCCATCGCCGCGTTGCAAGACTTCGCTGTGATGGAACAGGTCATCGAGACCACCGACCAGCAAGTCAAAGACGCGTACGATGACCTCGCCAGCCCAGCTACCCCCAGGATGGATGGCACCCCGCCTTCTGGTGACCTCCACGCCGGGGAACACCGCATCGCCGCTACCTTGGATCGTATCGACCTGTACCGCGCCCGTTACGCCCAGGCGCGCCAGTACATGGACTGGTTCCTGCCCGCCTGGGAAATCCTGAGTGAGGACGACAGGTTCGTGCTCGAAGCATTCTTCATCGCCGAAGGAAGTCGCGAAGAGTGCGTCGACCAGGTGTGTGAGCGCTTCTACGTGGAGAGTGATAGTGCTTATCGGAAGAAAAACCGGGCGCTGGAAAAGCTCTCCCACGCCTTGTACGGGAAGACAGCCTAAGTGAACCCAAGCGTTGGAAGGTGTCCGAAACCTGCAATGGAAACCGGTGTTTGGGCCTGTCATACTGTAAGTGGTTGATTAATAGGTCAAAGCCCTAGCAGCCCACCACGGGAGGCTGGGGCTTCGCCGTGCCGGCTGGTTTGTTGTGGGAGGTAAGCGGTCGTGCCGAGGAAACCCGCCCACCCGTGTAAGGCTCCTGGCTGCCCAGGCTTGACCTACACCAGATACTGCGAGCAGCACGCTCTTCTCGAACAAGCAGAAGCCAAGGACTACCGGAGCAGACGTGACCCGAAGATCAACCAGCGTTACAACCACGCGTGGCGCAAAATCCGCAACAGATTTATTATTGCTCACCCGGTGTGTGCTCACTGCCAGCAAGCCGGACGCATCACTCCAGCTGCCGAGGTTGACCACATCATCCCGCTCGAGCACGGCGGCACCCACGAGGAGACCAATCTGCAAGCCTTGTGCAAGCCCTGCCACTCGAAGAAGACAGCGCAAGATGGCGATCGGTGGCGGGCGAAAACCTACGAATACCGGTTCTAGCCACCTATTCGAGATCTCGACTTTCCTGGTTCGATTTTCCGTCGAGGGGTAGGGGCCACCGGATCTCCACAGGCTTTCGGTTCCTCAGCGGGCGGGGCCAACCGCGCACAAAGTTCCCGAATCAAACAAGGTATTAACCCCCGGCCCGGTAAAATGATAACTTATGAGTTTTTGGAGGACTGAACGCCCATGAGATAGTAGAAGGCGACAAACGCTAATCCTACAACTATTAACCACGATATGCCGTAGGGCAACGTTGACGTGACTTGCTGATTCGTAAAGGCCATCGCTACGATCGACGAGGTCAGAGGTATAAACATCGTAGATGACAGTGACTCGACGATTACGGAAGAGCTGGCCATCTCCTCTATGGTAATACCGTCAGGGACGGCGGGGTCTTCGAAAAAGATATTAAGAGTATCAAGGTAGGTGAGCCCCATACCTGTGCCGGCCAGTGTCCATAATATGACAAAGAATACAGTTGGGTGAGACAAAGACGAGTCAGTTAAGGACACGACGCTAATCGCAGCAGTAGACAAAAGCAACAGAGTCAAACCGATGGATGACCGTATCCTGTACGCAAGCATACTTGAGGCTGGTTTTATGCCGCAAAAGACTCCTAGCAAAGCCCATGCAAGCCCTCCTCCCGTTAAAATGTATCCCAGCGACTTGGCGCTTGCATCAAAAAGATCGTGAGCTGTTAGGCTGACCAGCTCATTAGCGGCGAAATAACTGCCAGTTAGAAAAAACATGCCAGCTAGCGCTGCTCTGCGTTGAGTTCTCTGTGAAAAGGTTCCTGATGGCATTAAGAGAATTGCAACGCGAGTTAGTAGTCCAATCCCAACTAAGAGTAGAAGAATCTTGCCAATACCGGCAATTGGCACGATTGTAACACCTACACCGATTATAATCAGAAAAAGCGCCTGATAAGACATCGGGGCGTCTTTCTTCTGAGACTCCGTCTTGAGGTTGAAAGCGATTACAAACCTCGCGGCTAGAAGAAAAGGAAGGTACAAAAGTATAGCCCATCTCCATGACAAGAGATGTGTTACCCAGGCAGCGTAGGCTGGGCCTACAACGGATGCAACTACCCAGCTCGCTGAGGCGAAAGCAAGAGTAAGCTGTCTTGCGCGCCCCGACAGACCAAGCGCAACAGCACCTAGTGAGGTCATTGCAAGAATGGACCCCGCTAAGCCGCGCAGGATTGATCCTATGACAAAAACAATGACACTAGGAGCGACAGCACTTACAAGCGCGCCAAAGACCAAGACAAGCGTTGCGCCGACTAGGAGCCTAACTAACCTCACCCGATTCATCAAGGCTGCGCCTATTGGTAAACCTGTCATAGTTGCGATAGACGATGCACCAAGTATAACTCCATAGTAATTCTGTCCGTGGAGATCATTAGCCATGATAGGCAGAATTAGCTGGTTAAGGTAGCTTTGCATACCGCCAATTAGCTCAAGTATGATTACCGCAATGGCGATGAAAAGGCCGGATTTGCGTAGATTCACGGTAATCCTTTTAACAGTGCGGCAGCGGATTACGATTTATTTCATCAATCCGGGTTGGGACTGACTGCTGACCGAGCAAAACAGGCTCATATTGGATAGCCATCCTACCAAGATGAAGATCGCCGGCGGCAAAGTTAGGGACTAAGCCCGGGACCACCACACGGATCACCGAAATCTGGAGGGACCGAACATCCGGTGACGTAATATCAACAGTGATTGGTTCTAACCCCATTTCTTGTAGCTTTGACACATAAAATGCCAATTCCTCATGTTCGGAGTTAAAATGTATATCTTCATAGAAATACGCGTGGCTTTGGGCGGGGAATAGCCACGGCTCGACCCTTGGTAGTAGACGCTGATCCAAATAAACTTGTTGTTGTAGCATCAAGTCATTCATTGTAGAGAAATCTGATGGATAGTAGTCAAGATACCTTCGGTCAGCACGCCAGGGTTTTGCGATCCCATCCCACAATTCCCCACGCTCTATGGCCATAAAGAGCTCACCATGTGGGTTAAGCAGATCAAAACTACCCGCTTGAAGTGTGCAGGCTTCTGTAAGAGCTTTGAGAATTGCTGCCTCGTTTGTCGGCCTACAACCAAACCCGGTGTTCACTATCCCAAAGTCATGATTAAAAATGGTGGCAGCATAGATTGGCATATTAAATCTGTTCTCAATACCAACGATGCATATCTGATTGCCTTTAGCTTTGAATTCTTGAACCAAGCTAGCGACAGGACCGCGTTTTGGTATTGATAACCGAGGATTATTTGCTGGATTATGCCACCAGCACATGGTTGCATGTCGCTCCATAATTTCCTGTAAAGCGTTAATGCATGCAGATGTGTAGGTCTGTCCGGCAGAGATACCTGCATATGCTGGTGCGTTGATAGGGGGAATCGGGTAGCGCCCAAACTTGCTGAGCCTACGATGGTTAACGAATACCATCGACACGGGGACGAGACGTTCTTCGCCATGGAAGGTACGACCCTTAACCCACGTAGTTAATGTGTTCTCATCGAATAGCTCGAATCTCCCTTCAAATCGTGCGATCTGCTCTTGGCTAAAAAGCACAAAATCTGCTGGTCTTGCAGGGTTTAAACCGGCCTCATGAAGTGATTTTCCGCTGCCCGTTACGAGCGTCCGTGTGTCTATAATATTTACACAATATCGTTCGTAGGCCTCACCCAGTGCAGACAGCTCCGCATTTCTGAGATCGCCGAAGGTGCTACCCTGGCATACGGTGTTGTTTGCCCACGAAGAGGCGAACCTAAGGTCGGCTACATCACTTTGGACGGTTACGAGTGACGGTGGTAGAGATTCATGGTTCTTAATAAGTCTAAGGGCTCTAACAATACCGTGTCTTGGATTTTGGGACGATTTCTCTGAATAGTTACTCGGTGCATTGGCTAATATCTCCTGCCCGGTAAGCGTGAAAGGCACCAACTGAGAGTGGTAAAAACCTCCATCCTCATAGTTATGTTCGGAGGTCAAATAGCATTCTCCGTCTACTCGCTCCGGAAACCAAATCTCACGATTTTCAGCGTACCTCAGCAAGACATGCGGGGTCAGACAGTCTAGCGATGTTAGATAAGGCTCCTCTGATCGGATGCTATAGATATCCTGTCTGGAAAAATTGGTTCTCCGTCGAGCCTCAATGTCGGAGTATGAGACGCCACCCTTTGTTAATGTAGGACTCAAGCAGGATATTGGTAGTGATACTTCAAGGATACGTGTCATGTCTATCGCTTTGATCGCAAGCTCTGTCAGACGTTGTTTCCGTTTGATAGAGTCCGAGGCCGTTACGATCAAGAGCCTGTTTTCGATAGCGCCTTGCAGTAGGTTTTTAAGCTTATTTGAAGTTTCTTCTAAGTCGTCATCTAGAGAATCTATAAAATACGACACTCCTGCTGGAAGAGGGATATCGGTGACATCTAACTTCTCGCGAGTTGGGATATGAAGGTCGAAATTACCGGGCGCTGGGAGTTCCGATTTAGGGGTGTATAGATCCCCTATTGAATCTCGCACAAGGGCGATAGTTCCAGATTTTTGCCAAATAGTAACGACCTTCATATCCCCGAACCTCACTAGTCTTGGTTTACTTCGGGTCGGTGGATGGGTGATGGTTGCCGTTGGGGGCGAGGATATTCTCGCCCCTTGGATCAACTTCGACCTTCACAAAATCGTCTGTTTTGAGTTCGCTAAGCATGGTGTCTCCTTGTGTCCGTCGGCGTCAGTGTGACTGCCGATGCATTGAATTGCCACACGGGTTGGTTTGCTTCGCAAGAGTTTGGGAGAGTTTTATGGCGAGGGATGGTACAAATCGTGGTGGTCGGCGTGTCCGGGCCGGAGCGAAACCTGACCCTCTGAGCGAGAAGCTCGCTAAGGGCACGCCTGCTACGAGGTTGTATGACCCGCTTGAAGAGGCGTTTGATTTTACTGGCTCTGATGTTGGTGAGGGGGCGGTGCTTGCTGGCGAGGTGATGCCCGAGCCCAGTGATTATTTGTCTGAGGTGCAGCGGGATGGCAAGCCCTTGGGTGCTGACTTGGTGTATCGCGAGACGTGGCAGTGGTTGGATCAACGCGGGTGCGCCCAGTTTGTCTCGAAAAGGTTGATTGAGGCCTACGCTCAGGCGTTCGCCCGCTATGTCCAGTGCGAGCAAGCCATCAGCAAGTTCGGCCTGCTCGGTAAGCACCCGACCACGGGCGCTGCGATCGCATCCCCATTCGTGGCGATGTCGCAGTCGTTTGGGAAGCAGGCGAACGTGTTGTGGTATGAGATTTACGAGATCGTGCGCGCCACCTGCACCAGCGACTATTCCGGTACTGCGCCTGGTGATGAGGTGATGGAGCAGCTGTTGAAAGCCCGCTCCTAGCGTTCTGTTGTTTCTTTGCACCTTACCCAAGGCGGGTGGGTGCTTTTCTATGCCCTGAAACCCCCTTGATGGAAGTGAGTGTGCGTGTATGTCTAACGTGCGGACTGCCGAGAGCGTGTGTGTGGGTCACCCAGACAAACTCTGTGACCTCATTAGCGACCAGATTTTGGATGACATCGTGTGGGAGGATAAGACCGCCCGCGTTGCAGTCGAGGTCATGGCGACCGGGCGGCGGATTATTGTCACTGGTGAGATCAGCGCGAACCACCGACCCCGCATTAGGGACTCGGTGCGTTCTGCGCTTGTGCGGGCGGGCTATTCGCCTTGGCGGTTCCTGATTTATGTGTGGGTGCGCCGCCAATCACCCGACATCGACGCGGGCGTGAGCACGTCGCTGGAGGCCCGCGCAGGTGATGAAACGGCGCATGTGCTCCAGGGTGCTGGTGACCAAGGCACGGTGTATGGGTATGCCACGGATGAGACCCCACAGCGGCTCCCGTTGCCACTCGTGCTTGCCCATCGGGTTTGTGAGCGGTTGGATACTGCGCGTCGTGAGGGCACCATCACCGGGATCAAGAGTGACGGCAAAGCACAGGTCTCGGTGCGTTACGACGATACCGGCACTCCCGTTGCCGTGGACACCGTCGTGGTGTCTGTCCAGCATGATGCGGGTAAGGATCTTGGTGAGCTTGCCCGCCAGGTCAAGACGATGGTGGTCGCCCCGGCCTGCGAAGCACACCTACCCATTGATGACCACACTGAGGTTTTGGTGAACCCTTCAGGCCGGTTCGTGGTTGGTGGTCCTGCTGCTGACACGGGACTGACGGGGAGGAAGCTCATGGTTGACACCTATGGTGGCCTCGCTGCCCATGGTGGTGGGGCGTTCTCGGGTAAGGATCCCTCCAAGGTGGACCGCACGGGCGCTTACATGGCTCGCCTGATCGCTAAGACAGTGGTCGACGCCAGGCTCGCACATGAATGCCAGGTGAGTATTTCTTATGCGATTGGTAAGGCTGACCCGGTCGCCTTCCACATCGACACCCTCGGCACCGGAGAGCACCCCGACTGACTAT
>OCLO01000120.1_pt1 | contig 11131 bp, 10 predicted proteins | sample 1481391 | NCBI WGS metagenome assembly OCLO01 (sample SAMN00990124, study PRJEB22392) | human gut metagenome | reverse complement strand
TTGGATACAGGCTCAACGTTTTGTTGAAGTTTTCTTTAATTTGTTTATCTTTACTACTTTCTTCTTTTTTCATTCCGCAAGCGCCTATAAAAACAGATAGTATTATCAGGCATAGACACAATTTTAACCTTTTTGAATGAATCATCATTTCTCCACCTTATATTTTTAATACTGACTCAATCTTTAATTTATACATTTAAAGCGAAAAATTTTTTAACACTTTATGAAATTTTCAATCCAAACTTCTATTAACCCTATTTAGTTTGACTCATAACTTGTATCCTCGCTTGGAGTAAATTCAACCGAATCTGTAAAATAGATATTCTCTCTTTTATTTTGTACAAAGGTAAATTCTAAGTCTTTAGAGCCTATGGATGAACCTTTTAAATCGCCATCACCTTTCAACAATAGTTCTGGTGCTTTTTTAGTCGGTATATCATATCTTTTTCTTAATTGTTGGATATTATAATCATCATTACTTAATTGATATTTTGCCGAATAACTTGGTACGTTTGGATTGTATGAAATATCCCCATTTTTATAATCTTTGAAATCTTTAAAGTTGCCATATTGTACAAAAAACTTGAAGTTTTCAATTTCTTTTTTTAACTTCTCATCTTTTATAGGTTTTGTTGGGATAATTTGATTATGTTCCATCTTGACAGGATATTTTTTATCTTTATCATGTGTATATCCCTTTTTATCTTTAGTTATCTCCCCTACTATAAAATATCCTTTCGTTGTTCTAGTGTTACGATTGATGTAAAGTATCATCTCTCTGGATTTTAAGGCTCCCCCTTTTAATTGGATGTTCATTCCAGAATTAATAATCCAAGTCCCTTTATCTCTTTTATCAAATTCTTGATCTCGAAAGCCTTCCTTATCATAAAAGTCTTCAAGATTTTTGGTTGGATATAATTTTAATGTTTGATTAAATGTGTCTTTAATTTGGGCGTTTCGACCATTTGTTTTTGTCATAATGACATAACCTACAATCAATATAATGAGTAATACCAAGCATATACCGAGCGTTAATTTCTTTGAATGCATCATCATTTCTCCACCTTATATTTTTAATACTGACTCAATCTTTAATTTACACAACTAAAGCGAAAAATTATTTTGAACACTTTATGAAATTTTCATTTCAAACTTCTATTAACCCTATTCAGTAGGTTTGAAATTAATACTATCCGTAAAATAGATGTTTTCTTCTTTATTTTCTATAAATGTAAACTCTAAATTTTTGTGTCCTATAGATGATCCTTTTAAATCACCATCGCCTTTTATTAATAATTTAGGTGCTTTCTTAGTTGGTATATCATACCTCTTTCTAAGTTGCTTCACATTGTAGTCATCATTACTTAATTGATACTTTGCTGAATAACTTGGCACATTCGGATTATATGAAATGTCACCATCTTTATAATCATTAATATCTTTAAAGTCACCGTATTGTACAAAGAATTTAAAGTTTTCGATTTTTTTCTTAATTTATCATCAGCTATCGGTTTGGTTGGGATAATTTTATTATGTTCCATTTTTACTGGATATTCTTTTTCTTTACTACGTGAGTATCCTTTTTTATCTTCCCATAATTCCCTCACAATAAATTCACCTTTTGTCGTTCTGGTATTGCGGTCTACATACAGGACCAAGCCTCTGGATTCCATATTCTTTCCATTTGTTTCTATTGTCATTTTAGAGTGAATTATCCAAGTGCCTTTGTCGCCCTTTTCAAACTCTTGATCTCGAAAGCCTTCCTTATCATAAAAGTCTTCAAGATTTTTAGTTGGATACAGGCTCAACGTTTTGTTGAAGTTTTCTTTAATTTGTTTATCTTTACTGCTTTCTTCCTTTTTCATTCCGCAAGCCCCTATAAAAACAGCTAATAATACTAAATACAGCCAGAGCCTCAACCTTTTTGAGTGAATCATCATTTCACATCCCCATTTTTATTTTTGATGCAAAGTTAAGTTCAAATTCCAATTTTAATAATACTAGAGGAAATTTTATGATTAAATCCTCGTGGATTTTAATTGTTAGTTGTATTTTTCACATATCAACATCACAAATTATTTAAAAAGCGCAAATATCTTTATAATTTTTATTGGCCTAACCAACTAATTAATTAAGATAAATTGCGCTTATATTTAAAATAATAACACTGAAACTCAATGTATTTACTTATTAAAATTGATGTTTAAATACAACTTTACTAACATTCATTTTTCGGTTTACATTAATTTGTTAGATAACGATATATATCATCTCTTACAGCTTTATCCAGTGCTAAATCCATCGTTACTACGTTTGAACCATTCGGCATTTTATCTTGCTTTTCTGAACCTTCTATATATCCAGCAGTTCCTAAATAATAAAAATATATACCATCATCATCTTTTTTCTGTACAAAAATATACATTTTAATTCCTTTTGCTCTATGGGACAAAATTTTCTGAACTTCTTTTGATTTTAGCGTTCTATTAGATTTAGTAAACCATTTTAATTCATCTTGACTTAAAAATTCATCTTCATATTTTGTGCTATCACTTATATCCTCATGCTTATCATAAGTGATAAATATTGGCATTTCTTGGCTTCTTATCATGTATCCCATGATTACAGACGAACCATTTTTATTCCAATTAAATATTTTGCTAAAATCTTCTCTTGAATATTTATTATATAAATGCAGTCCATTTTTACCTTTTTGGTATTTTTCATTGTTATACTTTGATAATTCAATAAGATCTTCTAAAAATATTTTAAATGTTTGATTACTTAGAGCATTAGTAAATGCATCGCTTAGTCTTATCATTCTTTCATTACGTTCTATAATGGGACTTCCATAGATTTTTTCAATTCCTGCGTTGTAAAATGAAAAATCTAAAATTCTTAATGAAGTATCTATATCCTCTTCTGTTATATCCTTAACTTCGTTCAACATTTTATTTTTTAATTCATCATATGTTAATTCATTTTTTAAAAGTTCTTCTAAAACTAAACTATCGATTCTTTTCAATCCAGGTGCTATTTGCCTTGAAAAGAAAACCAGATTTTTAGATTCATTTTCCGTCAATAATGTATCTATTTTTTTATATCTCACTAAGAACTCGTAATAATTACTAAATTTAGAAAATATAACGCTTGGATCTATAGAATGTTGTTGTATGAAATCCATTAGTAACGGCATGTGTCCCAATCTATTTTCAACTTCTTCATAAGCTTTTAATATTAATTTATTTTGATTTAATGATACTGCATCCAATGAATTGTAAATCTGTTTTTTAGCAACTTCTTCAAAATTAATTGTAGATACTCCATTAATCGAATCGTTATTCGTTAAAAACTTCTTATAATTATCTTTATTTTGCGATTGATCCCCAGAAAGCGCAATCGGAATTAAATAATTTGTCTTATAATTACCAATAAAATCAATTACTGTAACATACTCTTTATTTGAACTTTTTCTTAATCCTCTACCAAGTTGCTGAATGAATATAATACTAGACTCTGTTGGTCTCAACATTACAACTTGATTGACTTCTGGAATATCAATACCTTCGTTAAAAAGATCTACAGTTATAATATAGTTAATCTTACCTTCTTTTAATTTTTCTATTACAATTTGGCGATAATTAACACTATCATCTCCTGTTAAAGCAACACTTTTAATCCCTTTTGAACTTAGTTTATCCGCTAAATCATAAGCTTCTTTTTTGCTACTCACAAAAATTAATCCTTGTAAAATTTCACCTGAATATCCATAGTAATCTGTCTTTTGAATAATATAATTAACTCTTTCATCAGAAGTTAAATATCTCAGTTTAGTTACATCATCTTCTTTAATACCTTGATGTACATAATCAGTCACACCAAAATAATGAAATGGACATAAAATATCACTTTCTAATGCTGCTTGTAACCTTATTTCATACGCAATATTATAATCAAACAGTTCAAATATACTTAATTCATCTGATCTTTCTGGTGTTGCAGTCATTCCCAGCATGAACTTAGGTTTGAAGTAGTTAAATACTCGTTGATAAGTAGATGCAGCAGAACGATGTGCTTCATCAAAAACAATATAATCAAATTCATTTTCATCAAATTGCTTAAAATTATCATCTCTAGATAATGTTTGAATGGTTGCAAATAAATATTTGGCATCGACATCTCTATGTTTTCCTGTCAACAATCCAAAATCACTATCATTTTTTATAGGTAATACTTTTTTAAATTCTTCCTTAGCTCTATTTAAAATCCCCTCATTATGAACAATAAATAAAAATTTATTAGGGTTTACTTCTCTAACATCTAATGCACATAAAATCGTTTTACCTGTACCAGTTGCAGATATTATTAACGCCTTATCTTTGGCTTTATCCCTAATAGCTTTTAATGACCTTAATGCTTCTGCTTGCATTAAATTGGGTACAATTTCCACTGATTTTTTCACCTTATCAGCTAGCAGCATTTGAGTTTGTTCAACCTCCGCTAATTTTTCTAAGGAGCGGTACTCAAATGATTCTTTATATGATTTAATCCATTGCTGAGTCAGTGGGGTACTCTTTTGCCATAACAATTCAAATTCATTTTTTACACTATCAACTAAATCGCCATTTTTCATAGTAGACAGTAAAACATTATGCTCATAATTAACCTTTAACGCATTAGATGTTAAATTAGAGCTTCCTATTACCATAGAACTATAATCCTTATGTTCAAAAATATATCCTTTGGCATGGAATCCAGCAATATCAGTTAATCTTACCTCTACATTTTTTAATTTAAGTAATTCTCCATACATTTTAGGACTATTAAATCCTAAGTAATTAGATGTTAATATTTTCCCTTTAACACCCTTATTGCTTAAATCTAATAGTTGAGCCTTTAAGCTGGCTAATCCGCTTTCTGTTATAAAAGCTACAGAAAAATAGAACGTTTCACATTTTTGAAGTTCATCTATAATTGTTGAAAGGACTTTTTCATTTTTATTATTTACTAAAAGCTTCGGTGTATAATTCCCTTTATGAGAAATATCTTTGTCTATAAAACCTTTTTTTAAAGATTGATTGAAATCATTTAGTAATCTACTCATATTATCCCTCAGTCATAATTTTATTAACGGCTGGTATATCCGCTGGGGCCCAATTTAATTTATCAAGTTCGTTTATTGACAACCATTCAATACTCTTATGTTCAGTTAAAGTTGGTAACTCTTTGTTTAAAGTACATTTGTATGTTGTTAACTTAACAATGCCAAAATCATATTCATGTTCTGTAGTTATGACTTTGTCTCCAACAATTAGATCACATTTCATTTCTTCTCTAATTTCTCTGATCAAAGCTTCTTTTTCAGTTTCATTCTTTTCAATCTTACCGCCAGGAAATTCCCACATTAAAGGTAGACTCATTTCTTCACTTCTCTGTGCACAAAGAATTTTGTTATCAGAAAAAATAATAGCTCCTACTACATTGATTACTTTTTTCATAAGACTCACCCTTCAATTTAAAATCATCTTAATTGTTATTCTATCAAAAATTACAAAACTATATATAAATCAATATTAAAAATTAATATTTTACAATTTCCTGCATGATATATCACTCTTACATCTACTCCATGCATTTTCATACACATCTATTATATAATACTTGTGAAAAGTATTGTCTTGGGGCTGTGTTTTTTTACTTTTGGGACGTATTTCTTTATAATTCATTACATAAATGTAAGGGCTTTAGTTTTCATGTTTTATTAAGTCTAACTGAGATTTTGAAAGGATGTTTAGCAACAATGGATAAAGAATTATGGATAGAAAGAGCTAATGATAGTTTAGTTAAACATTTTTATGAGCAGCAATCTGACATTGAACAGCGAGAAGGTTTTGAAAGTAAATTAACATTTGGTACTGCGGGTATACGCGGAAAATTCGGTCTTGGTGAAGGTCGACTTAATAAGTTTACTATTGAAAAATTGGCATTAGGTTTATCGCGTTATTTAAATGCACAAACAAACAATCCAACAATAGTCATTCATTATGATATTAGACATCTTTCAACTGAATTCGCCCAAATTATTGCTAATGTATTAGCAAACCATCAAATAACAGTTTATTTACCTGATACATATAAAACGACACCGGAATTATCGTTCGCGGTGCGCAATCTTAATACTACTGCTGGCATTATGATTACAGCAAGTCATAATCCGAAAGACTATAACGGCATTAAAGTATATGGTTCTGATGGCGCGCAACTATCAACTGATGCATCTGAGCTTGCAAGTCGTTATATCGAAGAAGTTGGCGATCCATTACAGATTGACATACCTTCTTCAAAACAAAATACATCTTATATCAAGCCATTTCCGAAATCTGTAACTGATGACTATATGAAACACATTCAAAATATGATTGGCTATATTCCTAAATCTGATTTACAAGTTGTGTTCACTAGTTTACATGGTACAAGTGTTCCGATTGTACCTGAGTTATTAAAATCTTTGAATTTCAATCAATTTAATCTTGTAGAAGCACAATGTAAACCTGATCCGAATTTTAGCTCAGTTCAAAGTGCTAATCCTGAAGATCATCGCGCTTTTGATCAAGCAGTCGAACTTGCAAATAAGAGTCATGCAGACTTATTAATATCAACTGACCCTGATGCGGATCGTCTTGGCATTGCTGAACGTGATGCACATGGTCATATCACGTATTTTAATGGCAATCAAATTGGTGCGCTGTTACTTAATTATCGTATTCAACAAACGTCTCAATTACGTCACCGCTTAATGATTCAATCTATTGTAAGTAGTGAGTTAACAAAGTCATTAGCACGCTATAATAATGTTGAATACAAAGAGGTGCTGACGGGCTTTAAATTTATTGCTCAGGAAATAAGACAACTGGATGATCATCAAAATATGATTTTCGCATTTGAAGAGAGTTACGGTTTTCTATCAGAGCCTTTTGTACGTGATAAAGATGCCGTACAAATTGTGCCACTCATTATAAAATACGCTTCTGAGTTAAAATTATATGGCAAAACATTGAAAGATGAATTAGAACAGATTTATCAAACTGTTGGTAGACATGAGGATACATTATTCTCGCATACGCTAGAAGGATTAGAAGGTAAGAAAAAAATTGAATCAATTATGACACATTTCCGTTCAAATCCACCGCAAGAGATTCAGGGACTGAAAGTGAAAGCAATTGAAGATTATTTAACTAGCGAGGTTTATCATTTGGATAAAGACACAACGTCGCAGATTAATTCTCCTAAATCAAATGTTATTCGTGTCTTATTTGACGAAGGATTTATCGCTTTACGTCCTTCTGGTACTGAACCTAAAATTAAATTATATGTGTCGTTAAAATGTCCGAATTTTGATGATGTAGCTCAAAAAATTAATGCGATGATTTTTAGCTAATTAAAAATTTTAAACATCGAAATATTACATTTCATTTTATACTTATCAGCCCTTTTGAAACTAGAATCCTTATGTTTTCGCGTTTTGAAGGGGCTAATTTGTAATAATTTTTCAAAAGTATATTAGAAAATTAATTTTCATGTATTTTTCATATTAAGCGGTAATAATATAATAATTAATACCGCGACCTATTTAATTGTTTTCGCGATGAAAAAGGTTTAGAATTACAAAAATAACTATTTTAAATTTAGTTACAAATATATTTTAGAAAGGATGTGAAATAATGAAAGGCTCTAAACAAATACTTTTGATTATGGGCATTATATCTCTTATTGTTTTATTTATTTTTACACTATTCATCATGGCGCAATATGCAAAACATTATGAACAAAAATCCGACAGTTCCAACGCACATACTTTAAATTCATCATCAGCCATAATTGAGCAACATACTATGTCGAATTTAGCGTCTCTAGATTTATACGCTCCTGTTCGTAACATTACTTCTAGTCGTGATATTCATCCCATTTATTTCATGACAAAAGATTAAAACTTCCTTTTTCATAACCCCATTCATTCAACTAATAAATTAAAAAATGATAAAAACGTACTGTTTTTTAGAAACATACATATATAAGAAACGCATCCATTACTAAAAGACAGTACATTATATTCTATCAGGAAGGTGCAACAATGACCGTCAACATCGTAGTTTCTATCGTGTTCTGTATCAGTATGGTTATATTAGGCATTTATGTCGCAATAACTAAAGATTTCACACTAATCTCTTATATAAATCAAACGACCATTGCAGATAAACACAAGAATCAAATTGCATATATATTTGCGCTATGTATCAGTTTGAGTGCAGTATTTTTAATGTCTGCAATTCTATGCTTTGAATATGATTTTATTGCATTGGCATTCTTATTTTTAACGATAGCATTATTACTTATCGCATTATTCTACGTTTGCTTTTATAAAATTACAAAATACCCGTAAATGGTTGTGATAGTGTGTTGGTTAGATTTAATGGTGCGCTGTCAGTAAGTAATTGTTTGCGAAAAAATACAACCTTGTACGAATACAAAGTTGCATTAATATAGAATCATTTATGCTTTTTAATATCACAAAACAAATTGATTAAACTAGCTAAAATAGTCAAAATTGGAATCAAGATTACATAAATATCATAACCTCTAGATATTAGTATACATAATATAATTAGCGACCCTATTATAATTGCTAAATTATAAGCCAAACTAATTTTATATTTCATTTCAATTCCCACCTTAATAGCATTGATTAAAATTCTATTATGTTTACATAGACTTCTTAACAAACTTTAACCCAGCTAAGCTAAGCATTGAAATAATTGCACCTCCTGATATAAATATATTACTTAAGCTTAGTAAAGGTATAATTAAACTTATAAGTCCTAAAGACAATGTATCCGCTGCGTAATTCGATGTAGATGAGATACTAAATACTTTCCCCATCAAATGATTTGGCGTTTTTATTTGAATGGCAACTGATCTTGTTAGTCCCTCTATAGATTGTCCAAGTCCCAATAATGTTGCACCTATATATAATATCGCCACACTTGGAAACACATTAATAATCGATAAGCCAATTCCCCAAACTAAAACACCAATACTAAATTTAAAGATTAATCGCTTTTCTGACAGCAAACCCATAATCAATGACATTAATAAAGATGCTATACCTAAACATGATGTAGCTAGTCCATATACACCAACGCCCTCTTTTAATATATTGGAAATAAACAATGGTAATACAACACGCCAAAGGCCAGTATTAATCAATATGCAGGCAAATTGGATGATTATAATAAATGGAATTTCTTTAGATTGTTTCAAGAATTCCCAAGTTTCAGAAAAATCTTCTTTTGAGTGTCTATCAATCATGTTGTTATTTGTATATTTTAAAAGTGCATTAAAAATAAATCCTAAAAATAGCAATATACTACAAATAAAAAAGACGCCAACATTACCAACTAGTATTACAATGACACCAATTAAAGCAGGTAAAATAATATTTGAGCCTCTTTGCAAACTATCGATTAACGCATTACTTGTTGCTAAATGCTCCTCATCAATAATTTCAGGAAGAATTGCCCTAAACGCAGGATCCGTATAGCAGTTAATAATGGTGATAGCTGTAGATATGGTTAGAAGCGTCAGATAATTTAAATTTGATGTTATTGCAAGTAAAGGAATAATTATTATAATCAAACTTAGTATAAGATCAGATAGATAAAGTATTTTCTTTTTATTATGTTTATCAGAATATGCGCCACCGAAAATACCAAATATAATAAATGGAAGTGTTTGACTCATAACCATCATTGATAATTTTAAAGATGATTGGTTTGTCAATTCAACAGTAAACCAAATTATTTGTAACGAAAACAGCACAAAACAACTCCGACGTAAGAAATTACCAATCAATAAATATGTAAAGTTTCTATTTTTCAAAACTTCTAAGTACAACATATTTATCACCTCTCATAAAAATAATTGAATGCATCCACCAGCCTTTTTAGACCTTCTTCTAAACTCTCTTTATCCAAAGCGCAATTAATTCTAATATAATTTAGTCAGTTAAATATCAATTATTTCGAAATATACATACTACTTGAAACACCATACATAACCCCCAAAATGACTACTCAGAGGTTATATTCTACTAATTATGATTATATTAAATATGAAAATATTATCAAAAAAATCAAATTTATAACAAAAATACACCCCTTAAAGTTAGGTCTTTCAATCCAACTTTTGGGGTGTATATCATTCTCATCATATTCTAGGTTGTTTTTAACAAACTAAATATAGTGAATGCAAATCAACTATTATTTAAATTATGAATTATTTTAATTCTTTCTTCTACGAGCCAATAACATTAATCCAGCAATTCCAATTATACTACTAAAGATCAATCCTTTTTGTGTGCTTTCTGCACCTGTTTTTGGTAATTCTGCTCGTTTTTTCTCTTGATTAGCTACTGATTTTTTAGCAATTTTAGATTTTTTAACTTTATCATTTTTATCCATTGAATGAACTAGTTCATTTGGTTTTGCTCTGTCTTTCGATAATCCTGGATTGTCAGGATTTACTGGGCCACTTGGATGAGTTGGTCTGCTCGGCTTCTCTGGGTTTTCAGGTCCTTTTGGATCTTTTGGTTTCTCGCCACCAAACTCTACAATCTTATCTACTGGTTGTTTTGTAATCTCTTCTGTTGGTTGACCCTCGCCAACTTTTTCACCTGTTAATGGGTTCACTGTGATTGGTGTTGTGATTGTCTTACTTCCTGGTTGTCCTTCTTGTTTCACTCGCTCTTCACCAGGTTGTAACTTCGGATTAAATTCACGTTTTGTTTCAAACGGTATCTCTACTGTTTTTGTTTCTGGTGTACCCGTTTTTGGTCCGTGTTTAATCACATCATCCACTGGCTCTTCGATCACTTTTCCTGTGTCTGGATTCTTGATTCCTGGTTTACCTGGTACTTTTTCCGTTTGATCTGTTGGTAAGTTTGGATCAAAGATATCTTTATGACCTTGCGGTATTTTCTCGCCACCGAACTCTACAATCTTATCTACTGGTTGTTTTGTGATCTCTTCTGTTGGTTGACCCTCGCCAACTTTTTCACCTGTTAATGGGTTCACTG
>OCLO01000115.1_pt1 | contig 11675 bp, 8 predicted proteins | sample 1481391 | NCBI WGS metagenome assembly OCLO01 (sample SAMN00990124, study PRJEB22392) | human gut metagenome | reverse complement strand
CTTGTCCGCCAGTAAGAGTCCTGTGCCGGTGACGACCATCGTCTTGCCGGCACCCGTCTCGCCGGTCACCGCTGTCAACGCGGGAGAAGGCTCGAAGACAGTCTCGTCAATGACACCCAGCCCGCAAATCCGGACACTGCGAATCACGAGCTCTCCCCCGGATGATTACGTCCGCGCCCCTGGCGCCACCCACTGACCGGAAGCTCAAATTTCTTGACCAGACGGGAGGTGAAGGGTTGTGCGGCCAGGCGGGCAATGCGCAAACGATCGGGATGACGCACGACGGTGATCCTCTCCCCCGGTCGCACCGTGCAGGAGCGGCGTCCGTCACACCACAGCACCGCGGATTCCGAACCATCTGGCTGGATGTCGAGGTCGACGCGAGCGGCTGGGCTCATAACAAGGGGACGAGCGAAAAGAGCATGGGCGCTGAGCGGCACCATGAGCATGGCATCGAGATCGGGCCACATGACTGGGCCGCCGGCGGAGAAGGCATAGGCGGTGGAGCCGGTCGGGGTGGAGACGAGGATCCCATCACAACTCCAGCGCTGCACGGGCAATTCGTCGACGGATGCCAGCACGTCGAGCATGCGGCGTCGAGCTGCTTTCTCCAAGGACAGCTCATTGACGGCAAACGAATTCCAGCGATGCTGACCGGAATGCTCGGTGACGGCGATCCTGAGGACCAGCCGGTCCTCAACGGTGTATTCGCGCGAACAGACCTTATTAACCAGGTCAGCCATGTCGGAGCGTTCCAATTCGGCCAGGAATCCGACATGTCCCAGGTTGACGCCGATCATGGGGACGTGCCGAGGGAGGGACCACTCCGCCGCCCTCAGGATCGTACCGTCACCGCCGAAGACGACGACGACCTCAGCCTCGTGGGTGAACTCTCCGAGAGCCTGAACCCGAATTCCGGGCAGCTTCTCCGTCATCGGTTCAACCTGATCGTCGGGAACGGCGCAGCCAATATTCCTGCTATCCATCTCGGCGATGAACTCGGCGGCCGCGTCAAAGGCGTCGTCACGAGTGGCATGGGTGACGGCGACAGCGTATTTGGAAGGGCTCGTGTCGTTCACGTCACCACAGTAGCGGCCCGGTGTGACCTGTCCGGCCCGCTTTCACCGACCAGACCGTTCCAGCAGGACGAAGTGCTCAACGTTTCCGTCCTGTCCGGGCAAGGGGCTGTCGCACTCGTCGCGCACTGACCAACCCAGTTCTTCAGCCTTGGCGATGACGGTTGCGACGGCTTGAGCGCGCAGCTGCGGGTCGGTGACGACCCCGTGGGCACCAAGGGCCTTGCGCCCGACCTCGAATTGTGGCTTGACCAGTAACAACATGAGGCCTTCTGGGCTCAGGACGGCCGAGATCGGTTCCAGGATCATCGTCAAGGAGATGAAGGAGACGTCGCCGACCACCAGGTCGACCGGCTCGAAGTGATCGTCAGTGGCCAGGTCGGCAGGCGTGAGGTCACGCAGGTTGAGGCCTTCGTGAACAATGACCCGTGGGTCCTCGCGCAGCACCGGGGAGAGCTGGTCATGGCCGACGTCGACGGCGTGAACGAGTTGAGCTCCCCTCGCCAGGACGACTTGGGTGAACCCACCGGTGGATGCTCCGGCGTCAAGCACCCGGGCGGGCACCTCGACATCGAGAACGTCCAGCGCCCCGATGAGTTTGTGGGACGCCCGGGAGACCCACACCTCTTCCTCCGCCACTAGGTCGTCCGAGGGGCCAACCTTCGCCGCGGGCTTGGTGACGACCACCCCGTTGACGGTCACCCGTCCTTCACGCACCAACCGGGTGGCCAGGGTGCGTGAACGCGCCAGTTCGGCGTCGACGAGGGCCTGGTCAAGTCTCACGGGGACAGCCTGCCACCTCTCGGTGACCCGCCGCACCAGGGGTGATACAGCAAGCGCCGTCATTGGGGCTCCCAAAGCGACGAATGGCTACTGCTCTGAACGAATAGTTGACACACCCATGCATCAAGGATGTGCAGTCCCCCCACGGTTTCAGCAGATTGTTCCCAATTTGTGAGCTTTTCGTTCCACAACCTGAACATGCGACGCGCTGAAGAGGTCACTCATCGTCACCAAGCCCACGGGCCTTGAGGGCCTCCCCCATCTCCAGGGCATGGCCCACTGCGCCCACGAACATCGGAATGAGGAATCTCCAGCTGGAGTGTCTCAGTCCCCTCGCCCTGGCGGCTTCCCTCACCTGCCCGACTGATCCGATGAGATAAGGAATTGTGGTCCACATCAAGGCCAAGGTGAGGGCGAACTTCTCAGGTTTGGCTCCCAGCGGACGCAACGGACCCACCATCGCGACGATGGCGTCCATGAGAGCGCCAGGATCCGTGGTGCACGTGACGAGCCGAGCGATGTAGAGGCAGGCGAGCAGGCCTGCCACATAGATCACTCCTCGCTGCCAGGTGGTGAAGAAGCAGTGATAGGCCAGGATGAGGACGTTCGCGATCCACAATGGCACGCCGATTGACAGCGCAGTGCGGACGGGCATCCTTGCCACGACCAGGTCGATGCCGACGGCCATGATCAGGCAGCCCGACGAGAACCACCATTGCTTGACGAAGAACGGGGTGACACCTACGACCAACACGAGAAGGTACTTCGACCACACCGGCATCCGGTGGGCCAGGCTGTGACCAGGACGGTAACCCCCGAGGAAGGCCGAGATGTCAGCCTTCATCGGGACAGCTCCTCGGTCATCATCCGTCGGCGGTACCCGGCAATGACTTTGGCAGGGTCCCCGTCATCGACGACCCTGCCGTCCTCGACAGCCAGCACCCGATCGAAGGAGGCCGCCAGCTCCAGGTCATGGGTGCAACACAGGATCTGCTGATCCAGGCGTTCAAAGGCGTGCCGGACCATTTCTCGGTTACGCAGGTCGAGCAAGGTCGTCGGTTCGTCGGCGAGGATGACTGACGGCTCCACGGCGAGGACGCTCGCCAGGGAGACCAACTGACGCTCTCCCCCGGACAGGGCGTGGACGCTGCGGCCAGCGATGGCCTCCAACCCCTGGTCGGCAAGGATCTTCAAGGCAGCATCGTGACGCTCCGTACGATTGCGGATGCGCTGGCGCAAGGACAGCTCGACGTCAGCAACGGGGGTCGACATGACGAGCTGGCTCATGGGGCTGGTGAAGATGTACCCCACCCGCCGTCTCGCCGCCTTGCCGTCGAACTTGGGATCAATTCCGTCGACGGTGACGGTGCCGCTGGTGGCCGCCATGAGCCCGTTGACGAGTTTGAGCAGGGTTGACTTGCCCGCTCCGTTGGGGCCGACCACCGCCACCCGACGCTCAGGCACAGTGACATTGACCCCGCTGAGGATGGTCACCCGTCGGTGATGACCCTCGACGTCATACTCGTCGACGTCGACGCCGACATCCTTGAACTCAATCACGGCATGAGACGCGGGAAGGCCGTCAGCACCGCTGTGGCGATGAGACAGGCCAAGATCCCCTTGACTAGGTCGAGTCCGACGAAGGCGATATTGGCAGCCAGTGCTGCATTCAGGCTGAGCTTCGCGAAGGCCATCAGCCCGAGGATGCCGCCGAGGTAGACGCACACCAGGTCCACGAGTGCGACGAGAAAGAGCCAGACCGGCAGCATTGACTTGCGCGGGCGTCGACATAGAACCACAGTCGCCACTGCGCCGGCGACGAATGCTCCCAGCAACCAACCCCACAGGAATCCACCGGTCGGGCCGACGAGAACACCGCCACCACTGGCACCGCCGCTGAAGACCGGAAGCCCCAGGACACCGACGAGGATGTACAGACCAATGGCGCATCCGCCGCGGACGCTGCCAAGCACCATCGGCGTCAGCATGACGGCAATCATCTGCAGGGCAAAGGGCACTGCCCCCACCATGAAGATCGGCGGAATGACCGCGAGCACTGCGATGAGGGCAGCGAAGACGGCGACGAGTGCCAGGTCGGTGGCCTGGAATCCTCTGCGTGATGACATTGGGTTTCTCCCATGAAGAGATCGTGCGGCCGCACGAGATGAGCGGCCGTCACAACCAATTGAACACTGTTCAGTAGAGCTTGTCGAAAGACTCCTCAGGCTTCTCCGGAACTGTCGCATCGGACTCGTGGACGAGAGTCATCATGGCGGTCACGGCATCGAGCTGTCCGGAGACGTCGCCGGGAACCATGTCAGCGCGGATCTCGCGGTCAGTCGTCAGTGAGACCTCCGCCTCACCACAGCGAGCGTGGGCGTCCGACATCTCAACCGTCCGTGCAGGCTCCAGCAGGCCCGACAGGTCCACAGCGATGTTCCGCGGTCGGTCCTCGGGTGTTGCAGCCAGCAGATCAGCGACGCCGTGAGCCCCGGTGAAGACGAACAAGGAGTCCATCTTCATGGCGTTGGCACCACGAATGTCGGTGTCCAGCCGGTCCCCCACGAAGATCGGCGCCTTGCACCCGAGACGCGAAACGGTGGCCTCCAGCAGCGGACGGTAGGGCTTGCCAGCGATGACCGGCTTGGCGTCACACGTCGTCGCGACGACCTGGAGCTGGGCGCCGATGCCGGGGACGATGCCACGATCGGTGGGACGGGTGATGTCCGGGTTGGCCGCGTACCACTTGGCTCCAGCCTGCAGGGCAAACCCAGCCTCCTCCAACAACGACCAGTCAATGTGCGGGTCGTAACCCTGGATGACCGCCACCGGATCATCCTGCGCCGATTCCACCGTCACGAGCCCGCGAGATCGCGCCTCCACACGCAGCGACTCGGTACCGATGATGAGCACCTTGGCCCCTGCAGACAGCTGTTCGGCGGCAAGATCGGTGATGGCCTGAGCTGAGGTGACGACGTCACTGGCCTCCGTGGGGATACCGATGTCGGTCAAATGCTGGGCAACTACCTCAGCGGACCGGGCCGCATTGTTGGTGACGAAACCAACCTTCACCCCTCGACGACGCAGTTCCGCAATCGTGTCCGGGGCAGCAGGTACTGGATGGGGTCCCAGGTAAACGACTCCGTGCAGGTCGAAGAGGGCTGCGTCATGTCCGTCGATGAGGGCGCCGCTCACTGATTCGTCTCCTCGTCGTCCTCGTCCATCTCGATGAAAACCATGTCGTCCGCGTCGTCGTCAGGATTCCTGCTCGGCTCCCGACCATCGATGATGTCGATCCGGTCCTGACAATCCAGGAAATTGGCTGGATCGTGACTCTGGGCGGAGACGAACCACTTGCGGGCCCCGGCCGTGTCTCCATCCTCGAGCAGAATTTCGGCGTAGGCGTAGTGAAGGCGGGCCGTTGCCTCGGTCGGTGCCTTAAGGTTCTTGACGGCGTCGCGCAGCAGGCGCACAGCCTCGGCCTTCTGGTCGAGATCACGACGGGCACCAGCTTGGACGAGCACCAGTTCGACCTGCTGAGCAGGACTGAGGTCGGTCTGCTGGCCTTCGCGGATGAGTCGAAGCGCCGCTTGGGGGCGACCGAGAGCACGCTCGCAGTCAGCCATCACCGGCAGAAAGTTGTCATTACCGGTCATGCGCCGAAGGGCCCGGTAGTCGTTCAGGGCCGAGGCGTACTCACCGGCCTGGTAAGCCGCTTCTGCGGCCACCTCTCGCAGCACGGGCAGACGCGGCGCGCGTCGACGCGCAGCCTGAGCGTGGGCGTTGGCCCGGGCCGGGTCCTCGTCAAGGAGCTCGGCTGCAGCAACCAGATGGCCCTCGATGATATGGGCGGTGTCAGCAGGAACACCACGCAGTTCCGCCCGTACCGAGGCGGGCAGGGCCTTCTCGTCGAAGTCCAGCGGTGCCATCGGCTCGTCAGGGGCCTGGGTCACCTTCTCCTCGAGCGAAGCATCGTCACCATGATGGTCATGCCGGTGATCATTGCGACGATCATCCCGATGGTCATGACGGAAGTTCTTGCGGTCCGTCTTGCGGAAGTCCTTGCGACCGTTCTTGTCCCAGTGACGATCGCCACGGCCATGGCCTTCATGACGTCGGTTGTCACCCTCGTCATGCCGATCATCACGGCGATCCTCCCAGCGCCGGTCATTGCGGCGACGATCATCACGGTCATTCCAGCGGTCGTCCCGGTCCTGGTCGCCCCGACGCGGCCTGCGATCATCTCGCCAGGAACGCCCCGAGCCACCGTCGCGACGGGGCTTGCGATCCTCGTCCCAGTGACGACCGCCGTCTCCCCCGTGTCCCTGCCTGCGATCACCGCGACGATCGCCGTCGTCCGACCAGGATCGACCGGCACGGCGACCACCCGCCGCGTCCGCCCGACTTGCCGGACCATCCATTGCGGCCCTGGCCTCGTCGGTCTCCGCTGGAGCGACCGTTGTTGGGGGAGGAAGAATCTGCCATGTCTCCCATTGTCCCGCACACTCGGCCCTCATGGCGAACCGAGACGGAAGCCAGTCGGCGTTGTCTTCGCTAGCGCAGCCTCTTCTGGACGCGCACAAAACTTTCCCTGCACCGGTTCCGCCTTCACGATGACCTCACCGGCGCGATTGGATGTCAGTACGACACCGTGGAATGACAGCGCATTCGCCTTAGGGCCGGAGGCAAGAACGACGGCGTCGCCCGTGTTTCTCACCGTGATGCCACAGGTGGATGCTGCCCCTCTAGGATCGATTGACGTGAACCAATTCGACACACACGCCCGGGATTGGGAGATCGACCCCCACAGGCAGAAACAGGCAAAGCGAGTCGCTCGTGCGATCGTCGAGACGATGTGCCCAGGTGGGCAACAGCCAAGCCCCGACCTTGACGTCCTTGAGATCGGAGCGGGAACCGGCCAGCTCGCCACTGAGATCGCTGCATTGGCAACTCCTGCTACCTGGACCTTTACCTTGACCGACACCAGTGAGGGCATGCGCAAGGTAGCGGCGAAGCGAACATCCGACCGGGGATGGAGAGTTCTCGATCGTGACTATTCAGATCCCACAACTAGCCTCGACGACGGCAGGTACGACCTCGTCATTGCTCACATGGTTCTCCACCACGTCGAGGACGTGTCGATGTTGTTTGGATCTGTACACACCATGCTGAAACCTGACGGATCCTTCATCGCCATCGACCTCACTGAAAAGGAAGGACGTACCTTCCACGTCCACCACTCACCGGCGCGCGACGCCGACGATCCTCGTCATTACCACGACGGATTCACCGAGACCACGATGAGGGGGTTGTGTATGAAGGCTGGGTTCAGCCAGATGACATGGTCGGTTCCCTTGACTATCAAGCGAGAACGGGAGGGACGACTTGTGGAGTTCCCGCTCTTTCTTGCCAGAGCGCAGCGCTGAGCGAAAGCGCCAATAACAGTCCATCTGACTAAGCGGGCGCATGATTTATCCACGTCATTGTTTTCATGTCGCGATACCGCCCGTGACCTCGGACCCAGAATAACCATATAGTGAGGCCAAGAATGGGAGGGATGATATCGGCACCCATTCAAGTACTCGTTGGTATAAGTTCATGTTTTCGTTGGTGTGGGTGGTTGTGGGTAGACGGCACGGGGCCGGGGGGTTGATTGGTGTCACCCCCGCCGGCTGTCGGGTGTGCGGGTGTAAAAAAGCGTGTGGAGACAAGGATCAACCTCGTCTCCACACGCACACACAAAAATATAATTCCGGCAGCGTCCTACTCTCCCACACGATCCCTCGTGCAGTACCATCGGCGCTGGAAGGCTTAACTACCGGGTTCGGTATGGGACCGGGTGTTTCCCTTCCGCTATGGCCACCGGAAAATATGGGGGGCCTGTGAAGGCCTGTATGTTGTGCTCCTCGGGTGGGGGTTGGGAGCCATATAGTGGATGCGAGTCAATACGAAAACGCTTTTGTGTACGCGTGCGAATGTTGTGTAAGTCCTCGGTCTATTAGTACCAGTCAGCTCCACACCTTACGATGCGTCCACGCCTGGCCTATCAACCCGGTCGTCTACCGGAGACCTTACCAGATTCATCTGCAGGAACCCTCATCTTGAAGCGTGCTTCCCGCTTAGATGCTTTCAGCGGTTATCACAACCCGACGTAGCCAACCAGCCATGCCCTTGGCAGAACAACTGGCACACCAGAGGTCAGTCCGTCCCGGTCCTCTCGTACTAAGGACAGCCCTTCTCAAGATTCCTCCGCGCGCAGCGGATAGGGACCGAACTGTCTCACGACGTTCTGAACCCAGCTCGCGTGCCGCTTTAATGGGCGAACAGCCCAACCCTTGGGACCGACTACAGCCCCAGGATGCGACGAGCCGACATCGAGGTGCCAAACCTCCCCGTCGATGTGGACTCTTGGGGGAGATAAGCCTGTTATCCCCAGGGTAGCTTTTATCCGTTGAGCGATGGCCCTTCCATGCGGAACCACCGGATCACTAAGCCCGACTTTCGTCCCTGCTCGACTTGTAGGTCTCGCAGTCAAGCTCCCTTCTGCCTTTACACTCTTCGAATGATTTCCAACCATTCTGAGGGAACCTTTGGGCGCCTCCGTTACCTTTTAGGAGGCGACCGCCCCAGTCAAACTACCCATCAGGCACTGTCCCTGAACCGGATCACGGCCCAAAGTTAGATAACCAGAACGACCAGAGTGGTATTTCAACAATGACTCCACAACCACTAGCGTGGCCACTTCACAGTCTCCCACCTATCCTACACAAGTCGTCCCAATCACCAATACCAAACTATAGTAAAGGTCCCGGGGTCTTTCCGTCCTGCTGCGCGTAACGAGCATCTTTACTCGTACTGCAATTTCACCGAGTTCATGGTGGAGACAGTAGGGAAATCGTTACTCCATTCGTGCAGGTCGGAACTTACCCGACAAGGAATTTCGCTACCTTAGGATGGTTATAGTTACCACCGCCGTTTACTGGGGCTTAAGTTCACCGCTTCGCCAACGCTAACAGTTCCCCTTAACCTTCCAGCACCGGGCAGGAGTCAGTCCGTATACATCGTCTTACGACTTCGCACGGACCTGTGTTTTTGGTAAACAGTCGTTTCCCCCTGGTCTCTGCGCCCCTCACTGCTACCAGCCGTACAGGCCTTGACAGTTCAGGTCCCCCTTATCCCGAAGTTACGGGGGCATTTTGCCGAGTTCCTTCACCATGATGATCTCGATCGCCTCGGTATACTCTACCTATCCACCAGTGTCGGTTTAGGGTACGGGCGGACCAGCCACCTCGCTCACGAAGATTTTCTCGACAGTACAGGATCACTCACTCACCCACACACGTGGGCTCGCCATCATGCCTCAACCATATGCCCAGCGGATTTACCTACCAGACGGTCCACACATTTAGCCCCGGACAACCATCGCCGGGGATGAGCTACCTCCCTGCGTCCCTCCGCAGCTTGCCTACTACATGATCGGTTCACACACTCACCACACCACCACAACATCAAAGACATCACAATGGCAGGCTCGCACGCTTAGCATCACACACCTCGACACGGACGGTGACAAGCCGGTACCAGAATATCAACTGGTTATCCATCGACTACGCCTGTCGGCCTCGCCTTAGGCCCCGACTCACCCAGGGCAGATTAACTTGACCCTGGAACCCTTGGATAATCGGCGGACGGGTTTTTCACCCGTCATTCGCTACTCATGCCTGCATTCTCACTCCCGCACAATCCACCACACGGTCACCCGGCAGCTTCACCTCACACAGGACGCTCCCCTACCCAAACCCGCAAAACGGGTTTGCCACAGCTTCGGCGGATAACTTAAGCCCCGCTACATTGTCGGCGCGGAATCACTTGACCAGTGAGCTATTACGCACTCTTTCAAGGATGGCTGCTTCCAAGCCAACCTCCTGGCTGTCTGCGCAACTCCACATCCTTTTCCACTGAGCTACCACTTAGGGGCCTTAGCTGATGATCTGGGCTGTTTCCCTCTCGACGACGAAGCTTATCCCCCGCCGTCTCACTGCCACGCTCCACTTGCCGGCATTCGGAGTTTGGCTGATTTCGGTAAGCTGATAGGCCCCCTAGACCATCCAGTGCTCTACCTCCGACAAGAACCACGCAACGCTGCACCTAAATGCATTTCGGGGAGAACCAGCTATCACGGTGTTTGATTGGCCTTTCACCCCTATCCACAGCTCATCCCCTCCATTTTCAACTGAAGTGGGTTCGGACCTCCACGACGTCTTACCGACGCTTCATCCTGGCCATGGATAGATCACACCGCTTCGGGTCTAGAACACGCGACTCACGCCCTTATCAGACTCGCTTTCGCTACGACTCCCCCACACAGGTTAACCTCGCCACGCATCACTAACTCGCAGGCTCATTCTTCAAAAGGCACGCCATCACCCCACAAGGCTCTGACGGCTTGTATGCGACCGGTTTCAGGTACTATTTCACTCCCCTCCCGGGGTACTTTTCACCATTCCCTCACGGTACTAATCCACTATCGGTCACCAAGGAGTATTTAGGCTTGACGGGTGGTCCCGCCAGATTCACGCGAAATTCCACGAGTTCCACGCTACTTGGGGCAACCCTCACCAGTGCCACGCTTACAGTTACGGGACTCTCACCCACTCCGGTACGCCTTCCCAGACGCTTCACCTTCACGCAACATTTATCACTGGCCAATCCTGCGGCAGCAGAACCAAAAGGCCCCCACAACCCCGCACATGCAACACCTGCCGGCTTGAACACACACACGGTTTAGCCTCATCCACTTTCGCTCGCCACTACTCACGGAATCACGGTTGTTTTCTCTTCCTACGGGTACTAAGATGTTTCACTTCCCCGCGTTACCTCCCACACCCCTATACATTCAGGGCAGGGTCACCGGACACTACTCCGGACATTCCAGGTTTCCCCATTCGGACACCCCCGGATCACAGCTCGTTTACCAACTCCCCAGGGCTTATCGCAGGTTACAACGTCCTTCATCGGCTCTTGGTGCCAAGGCATCCACCGATCGCACTTAACAACTTGCACAACGCACAAGACACAAAAAATTAAGATGCTCGCATCCACTATACAGTTCTCAACCACCACACGAATCAACACACCACCGTCCACAACAGACAGATGACGCATCACCGCACCAGGCCACCACACACAGTGTGATACCCCAGAACCCCAACAGCATGCCCCCAACCCCATCACAACAACAGGACGCCAATGTTCCACAAGAAGCACGACACCATTACCATCACCCCACACGGGACGACTCGAACAATGCCACAACCAAAACTTGCTCCTTAGAAAGGAGGTGATCCAGCCGCACCTTCCGGTACGGCTACCTTGTTACGACTTAGTCCTAATTACCAGTCCCACCTTCGACGGCTCCCCCACACAGGTTAGGCCACCGGCTTCGGGTGTTACCGACTTTCATGACTTGACGGGCGGTGTGTACAAGCCCCGGGAACGTATTCACCGCAGCGTTGCTGATCTGCGATTACTAGCGACTCCGACTTCATGGGGTCGAGTTGCAGACCCCAATCCGAACTGAGACCGGCTTTCCGAGATTCGCTCACCCTCACAGGCTCGCAACTCTTTGTACCGGCCATTGTAGCATGCGTGAAGCCCTGGACATAAGGGGCATGATGACTTGACGTCATCCCCACCTTCCTCCGAGTTGACCCCGGCGGTCTCCACTGAGTCCCCACCATAACGTGCTGGCAACAGTGAACGAGGGTTGCGCTCGTTGCGGGACTTAACCCAACATCTCACGACACGAGCTGACGA
>OCLO01000109.1_pt1 | contig 13329 bp, 10 predicted proteins | sample 1481391 | NCBI WGS metagenome assembly OCLO01 (sample SAMN00990124, study PRJEB22392) | human gut metagenome | reverse complement strand
CCACCTCATCCCCGCTGCTGCGGCAACGGCCGCCGCGCCTCCTGCCGCGCCGGCTGCCGCTGCACAGCGAGACGAGGCCACCCCCGCTCAAACCGAGAGCCCTGCAGAACCGGAAGAGCCTAAGCGCAAGCGTTGGCCGGTCGTCCTCGTGACGATCCTGGTCGTCGCGTTGCTCGCGCTGCTCGGATTCGGGTTGCACAGGATGCTCGGGCCTTCCTCGGCCCCCACCTCGTCGCCGACGCCGTCGAAAACCGTGAAGATGGTCGATGTCCCGGCGGTCACTGGTCTGAGCCAGCAGGGAGCCACGTCGACCCTCGAGAATGCCGGCCTCAAGGTGAAGGTCGAGCACGTCCAGAAGGACGAGTCGACTGCCAACCAGGTTGTCTCGCAGAATCCTGCTGCCAACCAGAAGGTCCCTGAGGGCAGCAAGGTGACGATCACCGTCAATGACGGGCCAAAGAAGTTGACGATCCCGCAGAACATCGTCGGGATGCAGAAGTCGGATGCCGTCAAGGCCCTCAAGGACGCCGGATTCTCGGACAACCAGATCAGGGTCAACGACGATGACCCCAAGACCGAGGCGAATACCGCCAAGGCGGGCACCGTTGACTCCGTCCGCCCGAGTGCGGGTACCTCTCTGACCCCCGAACAGCAGGTGACGCTGACGGTCGCGACTGGTAAGTCGGTCGTCCCCAACCTCAAGGGCATGAGCGTCGAAGAGGCCTACGCCGCTGCCAGCTCGAACGGATTCTCCATCTCCGTGGAGCGTCAGACGACATCCTCGGCTGCCCCCGGCACGGTGTTCAGCCAGGACCCGGATTACGGGGCCACTGCCAAGAGGTCGACCGCCATCAAGGTGCTCGTCGCCGTGAAGCCGTCGGAACCGACCCACGAGGCCCCGACGAGCCCTACTCCGAGCGAGGACGACCCCTCACCGGTTCCGACGTCGACGGCCAGTCCGTCGTCATCTCACGGCTGAATCAGCGGTCCGCCGCGCTCATCAGCGGGCTCATCTGGCTGGCGCGGGAGGGGGCTTCCGGGTCCCCGCACTCCATCAGCCAGGTGGCGAGCATCTGGTGACCGTGCTGGGAGAGTACTGACTCGGGGTGGAACTGCACCCCCTCGACCGGCAGTCTGCGGTGACGCAGGCCCATGACAACACCGGTGTCCGTGCGTGCTGTCACTTCCAGCTCGGCCGGGATCTCGTCCACGGCCAAGGAGTGGTAGCGAGTGACGACGAGCGGGTCTGGCAAGCCAGCGAAAACCCCCTTACCTTCGTGGTGAATCGGCGAGGTCTTGCCGTGCAGCTGTTCCTCGGCGCGTCCGACATGACCTCCCCACGCAATGGCCATAGCCTGCATGCCCAGGCACACACCAAAGATCGGTCGGCGGGCGCCGCGCAGGATGTCCACGCACACTCCGGCGTCCTCCGGATGTCCGGGGCCGGGTGACAGCAGGATGCCGTCGAAGGGATCCCACCACTGCGGATCCTCGAAGAGAGGATCATCGTTGCGAACCACCGTGGTGTCTGCCCCGATCTGTCCCAGGTAGGACACGAGATTCCACACGAAGGAGTCATAGTTGTCGACGACGAGGATCCTGGCTGTCATGGGATCATTGTGTCGCAGGCCGGCGTCGAGACGCCATCATGCTCAGGTTGTGTCAGGCGCACCGACTCAGCGGGGAGTGGCGTGGCCCATGGCGACGGTGCCGGTGTAGGCCGGCACCGTGACCGTACCGACCCGCTCCACCGACCATCCGAGCTGGTAGGCACTCACGTACCCCTTGTAGATGCGCACCGCCTCGGAGGTGTCGAGAGCTTGCTCCATGGCGGCGCGGTCCCCAATCGCCTCGATGACGTAGGGCGGGGCGTAGGCGACTCCGTGCAGGACGACGGTGTTACCGACACATTTCACGGCTGTGGTGGAGGTCACTCGTTGTCCCTGGATGGTCATGGCTTCCGCTCCCCCAGCCCAGAGGGTGTTGACGACCATCTGGATGTCCTGCTGGTGGACGACGAGCATGTTGGCGTCGACGCCATCGGGATTCTCACTGAGGGGAGCGTCATCGAGGGTGACCCGCAGGGCCTTGCCGCTGACAGCCCCCAGACCCACCGAGGGCGCCAAGGCTGACGCCGAGGAGACGGTCAAGGAGGTGACGCCCGGGGTCTGATCGGCCTTGGAGAGCTCGTCAACCTGGGCTCGCAGGCTGGCTGCCTCCTTCTGCAGGGCGGCATTGTGACTGGCCTGATTACGGACGAGGGTGGCCATGTCGGTGTCGCGTTCGGGACGAAGGTCATGACCACGCGAATTGACCGCGGCCGTCGTCATCATGAATCCGGCCGTCACCATGACGAGAACCGTGGCGAATCTGGCCAACCGTGGATGACGGGAGTCCGAGCGGATGTCCTGGATGAGGGGGCCACCGACGGCGTCCTCACCCGCCTCTTCGGGCGGGTCAGCCTCGTCAGGCGCAGGGTCGGTGGCGGGAGAAGGATCGGGATGCTCAGGGGCGGAGTCGTCACGACGGACGTCCTCGGCGTCGTCGTCGCTCATCGTCCCCTCCTCGCAGCCCGACCCGTGTCGCCGGAATTGGCGATCGTCCTCTAGGCTAGCCAGGTAAGACTTGTCCCAATCACGCTCGGTGGGCGTGTCCTCGAAACCCCAGGAGTAGTCACCGTGCCCGAATCCAAGGTCAGACCGGAAGCCAAGAAGAAGGCCCAGGCCAAGAACCGGACCAAGGTCGAGGAGCGCCGGGCCGAGAAGAAGGCTGCGCCGGTTGATCGTTCCTGGGTGCCGAAGGTGTTCGTCCCCCTCTTCCTACTCGGTGTGCTGTGGCTGATCGTCTACTACATCGCAGGCAACCAGATCCCCGGCATGAAGGATCTCGGCGACTGGAACGTCCTCATCGTCATGTGCCTCATGGCCGCCGGTTTCGGCGTCGCCACCTTGTGGAAGTGAACCGGGACATTCCCGGCGGGCCTCACATCGTCAGTGCTCGGGCTTGAGCAGCGGGAAGAGGATCGTCTCACGGATACCGGCGTTGGTGAACAGCATCACCAGACGGTCGACGCCGAGTCCCAGACCACCCATGGGCGGGCAGCCGAACTCGAGGGCTTCGAGGAAGTCCTCGTCGAGCTGCATGGCTTCCGGGTCACCGGCCGCAGCGGCCAGGGACTGCTTGGTGAGAACCTCGCGCTGGATGACGGGGTCAACGAGCTCCGAGAACCCGGTGCCGCGCTCCATGCCGCCGATGATGAGGTCCCAGGCCTCGACCATGCGCAGATCGTCGCGGTGCGGGCGGGCCAGGGGCTGGGCGATGGCCGGGTAGTCGCAGACAAAGGTGGGGTTGATGAGTTCAGGCTCGACGAGCTCACCGAAGAGCTCCATGACGACCTTGCCGGCCTCCCAGGACGGATCGAGTTCGATCTCGTGCTCGGCAGCAATGGCCTGCAATTCCTCCAGCGGGGTGTCGAGGGTGACTTCGCGTCCCAACTTCTCCGACAGGCCCGGGTAGACGCTGACCCAGCGCCACTCCCCATCAAGGTCGATGGTGCCCTTGGGCGTCTCGATCTGGTGGATGTCGAGGGCGTCGGCCACCTCCATGATGATGTCCTTGATGACCTCGGCGATGGTGAACTGGTTACCCCAGCTCATGTAGGCCTCGAGCATGGAGAACTCGGCCGAGTGGCTGGAGTCGATGCCCTCGTTGCGGAAGACACGGCCCATCTCGTAGACACGGTCGGTGCCACCCACCATCGCGCGCTTGAGGTAGAGCTCAAGGGCGATGCGCAGGCTCATGTCGATGTCGAAGGCATTGAGGTGGGTGTTGAACGGACGAGCCGCGGCACCACCGTGGACCAGCTGCAGGATCGGGGTCTCGATCTCCAGGAAGCCACGCTCATCGAGGGCGTGACGCACTGCGCGGGTGATGATGGCGCGGGTGCGCACCATCTGACGGGACTCGTCGCGGACGACCAGGTCGGCGTAGCGACGACGCACCCGGGACTCCTCCGACAGGTCCTTGTGGAGAGTCGGCAGGGGACGCAGGGCCTTCGATGCCATCCGCCACTCCGAGGCCATGATGGACAGTTCGCCACGGCGGGAGACGACGACACGGCCACGCACCCACACGTGGTCTCCGAGGTCGACGTCGGACTTCCATGCCGCCAGGGCCTCGTCGCCGACCTCGGCCTTGGAGAGCATGACCTGCAGACGTTCACCATTGGAAGTCTCGGTGAACCCGTCCTGGAGGCTGGCGAAGCAGAGTTTGCCGGTATTGCGGACGAAGACGACACGCCCGCCGATGGTGACCTCGTCGGTGGTCTCCTCGCCGGGGGCCAGGGTCAACTCGCCGAGGTCGTCGGTGTACTTCTGACGGATCTGGGCCAGGGTGTGGTCGCGCAGCAGGTCAACCGGGTAGGCCTGGCCTCCGTCGGCGATGATCCGGGCCCGCTTGTCGAGACGAACCTGCATCTGCTCGGAGACCTCAGGGGACTGGCTGGAAACGGTGTCAGAACTCACCGGGAAATCCTATCGAAGAGGAGAAGAGGGAACGATTTGGCCAAGCCATGTTTTTCGTGCACCCCCTCGGGACACAATGATGACGGGTCAAACTACCCCTCAGCCACCTTCAACCCACCAGCGACCAAGGCACCTCTGGCCGTCGATGCCAATGCAGGCAACGTCCCAGATACCTTCGTCTTCGTCGCCCACAGCTTCGCACTGGGGCGCCAGGCTACCGCGACCTCGTCCCACACCGGCGAGATCGAGGAGTCGTCGTCAATCTTGCGCCCCAGATCAGCCAGGTCCCCGACGACGTCCTCGTTGCCGACCAACGTCTTGAAGGACGTCGGCGTCGTCATCCTCTCGGCCTTACCAGCTGGGATGAGACCACGCCCCGTCAGCAATTCGGGCTGGTCGTCGAGGGCGTCAGCAAAGTCCAATGCCTCACTCGGCGTCTTGCATCCCTTGAGGACCACCCACGACGAGCCCTGATACGACGCCACCCGTGAATCACTGCCCTCGAGCGGAGGAATGGTGGTGACCTTCCAATGGTGCCGCCCAGCCCCGACGGCAGTCTTGAGATCCGGAAGATCAGCGGGAGCGCCAATGTGTCCGACGATCTTCCCGGAGGAGAAATCGGTCTGCACCGACTCCCATCCATGGGATACGACGAGTTGCTTGGCCTCGACCATCCGCTGCAACTCGTCGGTGAGCTTGCGCACCCCGTCAGAATCGATCCCAACCCGCCAGGTCGTGTCATTCACCGGGACGAACCATGGTGATCCTGTGGTGTCGGACATCGCTGCCAGCCACCCGGTTTTCTCAACCGGCATATCTGACACCGCCTTACCCGTAGACGCCAGAATCGTGGCCGCGGCGCGGAACTCCTCCCAATTCTTGGGAGCTGACACATGGGCCTCGGACCAGGCGTCGGAATCGTAGAAGAGGACCATCGGGGAGGTGTCCATCGGAAGCCCGTATGTCCGCCCCTGGTACGCAACCCGCGACATCGAGCCGCGGTCGTACTTGTCGCGGTACTGCTCGGCGTACTGGGTGACATCCTCCAGCACCCCGTGATGGGCCAATTTCGCTACCGACGTGCTCGGCACCTGGGCCATGCAGGGAGCCTTGCCCTCCTCAACCGACGTCTCCAAGGCGTTGAGGTACGTGTCGGTCGTCGAGGAGATCGCGTGCAAATTGAGTGTCACACCAGGGTTACGACGCTGATACCCGTCACCAGCGCTCTCCAGGCTCGGCAGGTCAGATGCCATGGACATCCGGTGCCAGACCTCGACCGAATCGTCACGACTGGTCTTGGCAAGTGGGGTCGACGTCTGTGAACACGCAGCTGTGCCGACGAGAAGCACCCCCGCCATCACAAGGGCCAGCTTGCGTCTCATCGTCACCTCTCACGACACAGCGGATTCGGTGTCTCACAGCCTACCGACAAGGCCGACCCGTCTGACGACATGCGGGACAACACTGCCCATCTCCTCTAGGGTGTCGATCGTGCCGCTCGCGGCCGCCCGGCAGATCCTCTGACGCCGGTTGCACATGTCCCTGTCCGAGGAGCACTCGTGCTGACACAACTCGTGGCCCGACACCTTCGGCCCTATCGCCTGCAGGTGATCGTCATCGTCGTCGCGCAGATTTGCGCCCAGATCGCCGCGCTGACCCTCCCGACGATCAACGCTGACATCATCAACCAGGGAGTCGTCCGCGTCGACACCGGCTACGTCACCTCACACTCCCTCCTCATGCTGGCCGTCGCCCTGGGACAGACGATCTGCCAGGTCATCGCAGTGTTCCTGGCCGCCCAGGTCGCCATGGGAATGGGGCGCGACATCCGCGACGCCGTCTTCACCCGCACCCTCGACTTCTCGGCCCGTGAGGTCAACCAGTTCGGGGCTCCGTCCCTCATCACCCGCACCACGAACGACGTCCAGCAGGTGCAGATGCTGGTCTTCATGACCCTGGCCGTCCTCATCGGAGCACCCATCATGATGGTCGTCGGCGTCGTCATGGCGATCCGAGCCGAGGTCTCCCTGTCGTGGATCATCGCCGTCGCCGTCGTGCTTGGAGCGGGGCTCATCGTCTCCCGGATGGGTCCGCTGTTCAAACGCCAGCAGAAACGTATCGACGACCTCAACCGCGTCGTTCGCGAACAGATCACCGGCATCCGCGTGGTGCGAGCCTTCGCCCGGGAACGCCATGAGGCGGCCCGCTTCGACGCCACCAACTCTTCCCTGCGCGACATCCAGGTCAGTGTCGGACGAACCATGGCCGCGATGTTCCCGCTCGTCATGCTCATCATGAACCTGTCCCAGATCGCAGTGTTCTGGTTCGCGGCCCACCAGATCGACAGCGGCAAGACCGAGGTCGGCGTCCTCGCCTCCTTCACCACCTACCTCATGCAGATCCTCATCAGCGTCATGATGGCCGTACTCCTAGTCGTCATGTGGCCGCGAGCCTCGGTCTGCGCCAACCGCATCGCAGAAGTGCTGCAGACCTCGTCGTCCCTCCACATTGACCCCGAACCGGTGACGACCCTGCCCGACAACCCCACCCTGCTGGAGTTCCGCGACGTCACCTTCAGCTACCCCGGAGCTTCCGCACCGGTGCTCCACGAGATTTCCTTCGCGCTGGAGCGCGGAACGACGACGGCCATCATCGGCTCGACGGGCTCAGGCAAATCAACCTTGGTCAACCTCATCCCGCGCCTCGTCGACGTCACCGACGGGCAGGTCCTCGTCAAGGGTGTCGACGTCCGCCCCTACGGCCCCGAGATCCTGTGGAGTTGCATCGGGCTGGTGCCTCAGCGGCCCTACCTCTTCGGCGGCACGGTGGCCTCCAACCTGCGCGACGGCCGCTCCGACGCCACCGACGACGAGCTCTGGGACGCCTTGCGCATCGCTCAGTCCGACGACTTCGTCTCCCGAATGGACGGGGAGTTGGACGCCCCCATCTCCCAGGGCGGCACCAATGTCTCCGGCGGCCAGCGACAGCGACTGTCCATCGCTCGGGCCTTGGTCAAAGCCCCCGAAATCTACGTCTTCGACGACTCCTTCAGCGCCCTCGACGTCACCACTGATGCCCGGCTCCGGGCTGCGCTGGAGGCCCATCAAGGCAGTGCCGCGATGCTCATCGTCGCCCAGCGGGTCTCGACGATCCGCAATGCCGACCAGATCCTCGTCCTGGATGCCGGACGCATCGTCGGCAAGGGAACCCATGACGAGCTCATCGAGTCCTGCCCGACGTACATCGAGATCGTCGACTCCCAGCTCTCCACCGAGGAGGCGGCATGAGAGGCAAGGTCGAGAAGGCTCCCGCCCGCAACGAGCATGCCGAGCTCGCCCGAGCCTCGTCACGACGAGGCGGCGGCCGGGTCGCCGAAAAGCCCATCTCCTTCGGCCCGTCCCTCAGGCGGCTGCTCGGCCAGCTCAAGCCTCATCGCCTCGTCCTGACCACCGTCGTCATCATGGCTGTGATCTCGGTGACCTTCAACGTCATTGGCCCCAAGATCCTGGGCCGGGCCACCGACGTCATCTTCGGCGGCATCGTCGGAAAACAGTTGGGCAGACACGTCCCTCAAACGCGTGGCATGACGGCCGGCGAATTCATCGACAAGCTCGGCCAGGCCGGTCAGAGTGGCGATCGCGGGAAGATCATCACCCTGCTGCAGCAGTACCCCGATGTCATCATCGGTTCCGGCATCGATTTCCACCGGCTCGGCGTCATCATGGCCTGGGCCCTGGGCCTGTACGCCTGCGCCGCCCTGCTGATGTTCCTGCAGGGATTCCTGCTCAACACCGCGATCCAACGATCCATGTACGACCTGCGTCGTCAGGTCAGTGCCAAGCTGGAGAGACTGCCGCTGTCCTACTTCGACGGTCAGCCCCACGGCGAGCTCATGAGCCGGATGACCAACGACATCGACAACGTCTCGCAGACCTTGCTGCAGACCCTCCAACAACTCCTCAACGCCTTGCTGACCGTCATCGGCGTGTTGATCATGATGTTCTGGATCTCCCCGTTGCTGGCGGTGATCTCCCTGGTCATCATCCCGGTTGCCGGAGTCATCGCGGGAGCCATCGGCAAGAAGGCGCAGGGGCAGTTCGCCCAGATGTGGAAGGCCACCGGAGAACTCAACTCCCACGTGGAAGAGGCGTATTCGGGCCACGCTCTGGTCAAGACATTAGGCCGCACCCAAGCCGTTGCCCAGGAATTCCACGAACGCAACGAGGAGCTTCGTCGAGCCACCGCCAAGGCCCAATTCATCTCCGGACTCATCCAGCCGGCGATGTTCCTGCTCGGCAACGCCAACTACGCCGTCATCGTGCTCATCGGCTGTCTGCGGGTGGCCAACGGCCAGATGCCACTGGGCAATGTGCAGGCCTTCATTCAATACTCCCGAATGTTCACCCAACCGATCACCCAGATCGCCTCCATGGCGAATCTGTTGCAGTCAGGAGTGGCCTCGGCAGAGCGCGTCTTCCAGGTCCTCGACGCCGACGAGATGTCCACAGAGGCCGACGACAGTCTCCCTGCCACCAAGGGACGTGTCGTCTTCGACCACGTGCGCTTCTCCTACAGCCCTGACAAACCTCTCATCACCGACCTCTCATTGGTCGCCGAGCCGGGCCAGACGGTGGCGATAGTCGGGCCCACCGGTGCTGGCAAGACGACGCTGGTCAACCTGCTAATGCGGTTCTACGAGATCGACGGCGGGGTCATCACCCTCGACGGCTTCGACATCTCCACGGTCCCCCGCACCGAACTGCGCTCTCGCCTGGGAATGGTGTTGCAGGACACCTGGCTGTTCAGCGGGACGATCCACGACAACATTGCCTACGGCCGCCCGGAGGCGTCCGAGGAGGAGATCCTCGACGCCGCCCGGGCCGCTCACGTCGACCACTTCGTCAACACCCTGCCTGACGGTTACCAGACCGTCATCGACGAGGACGGATCCAACGTCTCCGTCGGCCAGAAGCAGCTCATCACCATCGCTCGGGCCTTCCTCTCCGCCCCGGACCTGCTCATCCTCGACGAGGCCACCAGCTCGGTGGACACTCGAACCGAGATGCTCGTCCAGGAAGCCATGGCCAACCTGCGCAAGGGACGTACCAGCTTCGTCATCGCCCACCGGCTCTCGACCATCCGTGACGCGGATCTCATCCTCGTCATGGAACACGGCGACATCGTCGAGCAGGGGACGCACACCGAGCTCCTCGAGCGGCGCGGCCACTACCACGACCTCTACCAGTCGCAGTTCAACGCGGCGGACGCCGACGGGGCGACGACGGCCGGTCCCACGTGGCGCCCTGGCCGCCGACGCGACCGGGGCGGGTGGAACCGAGGATGATGCCGATGCGTGGGGTCGCCGACATGGGATCCTCCGATCGGGAAGCCTGACTGATTGACGCTTCAATCGTCATCATGGGCAGGCTCTTCCGCGGCGACCGGTTCACGGACAGCTCTGCACCTGCCCCACGACCCATCCAGCCGCCTGGTAGGCGACCCCCCGAAGATTGACGTGCCGAGAAGCCCGGTCCGTCGCCTCGACGACGGTGACGGGGATCGCCGCACACCTGTCCATCCACATGCGCGTGCGTGTGACGTGCGGGGGATCGGTGAGCACCACGGCGTCGGACCAGTGGTGCCGCGCCGCCAGGTCACGCAGGGTTGCCACCTCACCCCGAGTGGTGTACGGGTCGGGCACCAGACAGATGACCTTCCAATGGGGGGACGGGTCGCAGAAATCCTTGCGGTACTCCTCGCCGGTCCTCGGGTCGACGCTGATGGTCACGACGAGTGTCGAAGCCCCCGTGCGGCGCATGAGGTCACGGGCCTGAGCCATGTGGAAGTCCGCCGGTCCGATGGCGTAGACGACGTCAGTCCTCCTCGGGACCGGCTCGAGGCGTGGCCGAAGAACCCCGAACGCCAGCGGCACCTCGGCGACGACGAGCAGGACGAGCACCCCGACGACGACACACCACCACCGACGACACGATCGACTCACGCTACCCATTTTCACCCATCGGGCAAATCGCCGACCAGTACCGCCGTGACGACGGACGTTGGTACAGGATTTTTCATCCGTTTTGGCGCAACGCGACCCCGAGCGCCAAAACCGGGGCCGCCGAATAGTAGGGTGCGCGCCATGGATGCCCAACTGATCGCCCGATGGCAATTCGGGATCACGACGGTCTACCACTTCTTCTTCGTCCCTATCACGATCGCGCTGTCGATGCTCGTGGCAGTGATGCAGACGGTGTGGTTCAAGACCCGCAACGACCGTTATCTTCGCCTGACCAAGTTCTACGGCAAGCTCTTCCTCATCAACTTCGCCCTCGGCGTCGTCACCGGAATCGTGCAGGAGTTCCAGTTCGGTATGAACTGGTCGGAGTACTCGCGATTCGTCGGCGACATCTTCGGCGCCCCGCTGGCCCTCGAGGCCCTCCTCGCCTTCTTCATGGAGTCGACCTTCATCGGCCTGTGGATCTTCGGGTGGGACAAGCTTCCCAAGGGAGTCCACCTGGCCTGCATCTACCTGACCGCCCTTGGCACCATGGTTTCCGCGGTGTTCATCCTCGCGGCCAACTCGTGGATGCAGAACCCCGTGGGGGCCACGTACAACCCCGCCACCCATCGCGCCGAGTTGACCGATTTTGGTGCCGTTCTCACCAACCCGGTCTTCAAGGCAACCTTCCTTCACCAGATTTCCGCGTCCTACATGGTCGCAGGAGCCCTCATCGCCGCAATCGCCTTCTGGCACCTGGCAAAGGTCGCCAAGGGTCGAGCCACCTCTCAGATTTCTGACGCCGAGGAGGCCGAGACCGTGCGCACCTGGCGTTGGGCCTCGAAGTTCGGCGCCTGGATCCTCATCGTCGCCTGCGTCGGCATCGTGCTGAGCGGTGACTACCAGGGCAAGGTCATGACCGACGCCCAGCCCATGAAGATGGCCGCTGCCGAGGGCGCCTACAAGACGACCTCGGACTTTTCGGTGCTGACCATCGGCAACCAGGACGGCTCCGAAGAGGTGTGGGCCATCAAGATCCCCGGCATGCTCGGCTTCCTCGGCAACGGCAAGTGGGGTTCAGAGATCAAGGGCATCAACGAGCTCAAGAACTACCAGGTTCATGAGTACACCTACCACCGCAAGGACGGCACACAGACCTCTCTGCAGTCCTCCTACCAGGATGCGCTGCGCCAGAAGATCGACGCCAACGGCATCAAGTTGGAGCCGAACATCCCGGTTTCCTACTGGACCTTCCGCATCATGATCACCCTCGGCATGATCGGCGGCCTCGTCGGCCTCATCATGCTCATCGCGATGCGCGGTGACCGCAACCCGAAGCCGCACGGCTGGCTGACCTTCTTCATGATCTGCCTGCCGCTGTTGCCGCTGTTCGGCAACTCCTTCGGCTGGATCTTCTCCGAGATGGGACGGCAGCCCTGGATCGTCGCGGGTGTGCTGCCCACCACGGCGGCTGTCTCACCCGGTGTCTCCGCCGGCAGCGTGCTCTTCTCGACCATCGTCTACACGGCGGTGTACGGCATTTTGGCCGTTGTCGAGGTGAGTCTGTTCTGGAAGACCCTCAAGAAGGGCCTGCCTGAACTGCCAGAACGTCGTCAACCTGCTGTCGAGGGCGAGGACACTCCGCTGTCCTTCGCATACTGAGGAGGTCACCGACATGCTTCCTGTGCTTGAAACTGCTGCTCATTCGCCCCTGACGATCGTCTGGTTCATCCTGATCACCGTCCTGTGGGTTGGATTCTTCTTCCTCGAAGGCTTCGACTTCGGTGTCGCCATGCTGCTTCCCTTCATGGGACGTGATGACAAGGACCGTCGCCTCATGGTCAACACCATCGGCCCGACCTGGGACGGCAACGAGGTGTGGCTGCTCACCGCTGGTGGTGCCACCTTCGCGGCCTTCCCCGGCTGGTACGCGACGATGTTCTCCGGCCTCTACCTGCCGCTGCTGCTAGTGCTGCTCGGCCTCATCATTCGTGGTGTCTCCTTCGAGTACCGCTCGAAGCACCCGTCCTCGAAGTGGCGCAACACCTTTGACTGGATGGCCACCATCGGATCCTTCCTGCCCACCTTGGTACTCGGCGTCGGCTTCGCGAACTTCGTCCGCGGCCTGGCCGTCGGCCCGCACCCGACTCCTGACGGTGGCGTCGCCCCGCTGGTGACGACCTCCTTCTGGGGCCTGTTCACCCCGTTCGCCCTCATCGGCGGCATCCTGTTCGTGGTGCTTTTCTGCGCCCACGGGGCCAACTTCGTCGCCCTCAAGACGCTGGGTGACATGCATGACCGGGCTCGCAAGACTTCGGCCAAGCTGGGTTGGATCGCGACCGCCGTTGCTCTGGTGTGGGCCCTGATGTTCAACATCATGTACGTCACCAATGACGGACGCCAGGTGTTGACCTGGATCCTCTGCCTGCTCGTCGTCGTGCTGCTGGCTGCTGGTTCGGCCGTCGTCGCCAAGGGACGCGAAGGCCTGGCCTTCCTGTGCACCGGCCTGGGTATCGCCCTCATGATCGTTGCCTCCATGGTCGCCATGTACGGCAATCTCGGCTACCGCCCGTCGGGAATCCCCTTCGACATGTGGATCGCCTCGTCGACGCCGTACACCCTGAAGATCATGACGATCAGCGCCTGCATCTTCGTGCCGATCGTGTTGGCCTACCAGATCTGGAGCTACTGGGTGTTCCGCAAGCGCCTCACCCGTGAGGCCATTCCGGACACTGCGGTGGCCGCCTGATCCGTGGCAGCTCCGCTCGACCCGCGCCTGGTTCGCCCGGTGCGGGCCACTTTTTC
>OCLO01000102.1_pt1 | contig 15403 bp, 13 predicted proteins | sample 1481391 | NCBI WGS metagenome assembly OCLO01 (sample SAMN00990124, study PRJEB22392) | human gut metagenome | reverse complement strand
CTCCAGGGTGACGTTGCCGGGGTGATGGCTGACGATGACCTGGGCGGTGGCGGCAGGACCGCCGCGCTTGAGGACGTTGGTGAGGGCTTCCTGGACGACGCGGTAACAGGCCAGCTGGGCGCCCTGGGAGAGGGGTTCGTGGCATTCCGGGTCGCCCTCGACCCTGAGGTCGATGGACAGCGCTCCCTTCATCTCCTCGACCAGACGAGGAATGTCGTCAAGGCCCTGGGTGGGGGCGAGTTCGGGGGCGGAGTCGTCGTCGCGCAGCACCCCGACGAGACGACGGGTCTCGTCGAGGGCGTGACGGGCGGTCGTGGCGATCGTGTCGAGTGCCTGGGCGCTGGCCGCCAGACGGGTCTCGGCGTCGCCGACCTCCTCGTGGTGGGCGAGGTAGGAGCCACCGTCGGCCTGCACCACGATGACCGACAGGGAGTGGGCGACGATGTCGTGCATGTCCCGGGCGATCTTGGCGCGTTCCTCCTGAGTGGCAAGACGGATGCCCTGGTCGCGTTCGCGTTCCAGATCGATGGCGCGTTGGCGCAACGCCTCCATGGTCTGGCGACGACCCCGAGCCGCACTTCCGGCGAACCAGGATGCCAGACAACATGCCATGCACCCGATCGCGATGATGCCGGAGCGCAGCAGCTTCGTATGCGTGTTCAGATCGGACCTGGGGTCGAATCCCCAACTCACCGCGGCGGCGATCGGGGCGACGAAGCACAGTGCGAGCCAGAAGCTGCGCCGTGGTCTCTCGGTCTTCAGCGAGAGTTGGTACAGGATGATGGGTACCAGAACGTTCTGCGGCCACGGGCCGGTCGTCATCGCAAGCTGGACGAGGTGTGAGCCGACCAGTACTGCCGCCGTGATCTCCGGCCTGGTGCGGGCCCACACCCAGGAGGCTGCAACCGCGAGGACCAGCACGAGCATCCATATTTCATGGGCAGTGACATGGTCTTGCTGAGCCCAGGACATCACGGTGACCACAACGACGACGAAGACGAACACCGAGTCGAGGATCATGGGGTGCGCGCGCAACCACCGATAGCCACGACGCAGACGTCCCGGGGGACGACGTGTGGGGACGGAAGTGCTGCTCACCGTTCTGACCCTACGGCCAGAAGGGATGAGCCACATCCTTCCGTCGGTGGATTTAAGGAGGATCCGACCATCCGTGACCGTTCAGCTCTCTCCGAAAACCTGGCCGTTGGCTGTCTCCGAAAGCCTGGCCGTTGGTTGTGGCTCCGCTGGGAGGTCCGTGGCCGAGGGGCCATGATTGCGGTGTGCAGAACCGTTCCCGACTGATACGCCTGATGGGCCCGGCCTTCGTCGCGGCCGTGGCGTATGTCGATCCGGGGAACGTCGCCGCGAACCTCTCGGCAGGGGCTGGCTATGGCTACCTGCTGGTGTGGGTGCTGGTCGTCGCCAACGTCATGGCGATGCTGGTGCAATATCTGTCGGCCAAGCTGGGACTGGTCACTGGCCATTCCCTTCCTGAGCTCGTCGGGGACGCTCTACCACGTCGAAGCAGTCGGCTGGCCTTCTGGTTCCAGGCCGAGCTGGTCGCGGCTGCGACGGACCTGGCCGAGGTTATTGGTGGGGCAGTGGCCTTGGAGATGCTCTTCGGCCTACCACTGCTCGTCGGAGGTCTCATCACTGGGGCGCTGTCCCTGGCGATCCTGGCAATCCCGTCTCGTCACGGGCAGCGTACTTTCGAGATCGTCATCATCGGGATGCTCGTGGTCGTCGCCATTGGCTTCACGGCAGGACTGGCCTTCTCGCCCCTGTCGTGGAGCGGAATTGCCTCCGGCATGATCCCGAGGTTCGAAGGCACCGAAACGGTCATGTTGGCCACATCGATGCTGGGCGCCACCGTCATGCCACACGCGGTGTACATGCACTCCTCACTGGTGCGAGATCGTCACGGGGTGAATGATCGGCCGGGCCATATCTCCAGACTTCTCAAGGCGACGCGATGGGACGTCGCGGTCTCCCTGGTGTTGGCCGGATCGGTGAACATCGCGATGCTGCTGCTGGCAGCGGCGAGCTTGCAGGGAGTCGAGGGGATTGACGGCATCACCGAGGCCCACGCGGCCATCAGCTCCTCCTTGGGGTCGACGATCGGGGTCATCTTCGCCATCGGACTATTCGCGTCGGGGTTGGCCTCGACGTCGGTAGGTGCTTATGCCGGGGCCGAGATCATGGCAGGGCTGCTCCACATGAGAGTTCCCATGCTCGTCCGCCGGCTCGTGACGATCATCCCGGCCCTCATCATCCTGGCGTCGGGAGCGAATCCGACCAGGGCCCTCGTCCTCAGCCAGGTCCTCCTGAGCATGGGGTTGCCGCTGGCCCTCGTGCCACTGGCGCGGTTCACGGGGGACCGACGCTTGGTGGGTCAATGGGCGAATGGCCGCGTCATGTCCGTCATCTCGTGGACGGTCGTCGTCGCGGTGTCAGCTCTCAACGTCGTCCTCGTCGTCGCGACGATCATGAGGTGAATGATCCCTGAGTGAAACTGTCTGGCGTCCTTCGTGAGATTGATGACAAACTCAGGGCGTGACGACGCCGAACCCCACACCGAGCCTAACTCACGAATTGGCCACTGAGCTGGCGACCGCTTTCCGCGGACATCCCGCCGGCGTGGCAATCCTGACGACGATGGGTGCAGCTGGTCCGGAGGGGCTGACGGTGTCCTCCCTGGCATCGGTGTCAGTCGTGCCTGCCGTCGTCTCGGTGTCGATGGGTAATGGCTCGACGACCTTGGCGGCTCTGAAGGAGGGGGCCCGCGTCATCGTCCACATGCTTGATGCGGACCGGACCGATCTGGCAGATGCGTTCGCGGTACCCGGTGCGGACCACTTCGTCGGAACTGAGTGGATACCCAGCACTGAGGGAGCGCCGCAACTGAGTACCCCAGGCCCGGTTTTGCACGGTTTCGTCCAGGTGATGACCGATACCGGATCGGCCACGCTCATCGCCGTCACCGTTGATCGGATCGACATTGGAAACCGTCACGCTCCCGGCTTGGTGAGGATGGCGCGAGGATGGCACGAAATACCTCGCTAGGCTTTTCCGTCCGGCTTTTTCGGGTACGTTGGAAGACGCCATCGAAGTCGAAGGAGATGTCGCTATGACAGCTACTGATGCGTGCGCCCAGCAGACTGAACGTATGGGAACTGCGCCCGGATTCATTGCCGCTCTGGACCAGTCCGGAGGCTCCACACCGAAGGCTCTCAAGGCGTACGGGGTGGAGCCCGAGGTCTACGGCGACGACAAGGACAAGATGTTTGATCTCGTCCACGAGATGCGGACCAGGATCATCACCAGCCCGTCGTTCACCAGCGACCACATTCTCGCCGCGATTCTGTTCGAGATGACGATGGATCGTGAGATCGAGGGAATTCCCACCGGTGATTTCCTGTGGCAGAAGAAGGGCATCGTCCCCTTCCTCAAGATCGACAAGGGCTTGGCCGACGAGGAGTCCCACGTCCGCGTCATGAAGCCGATCCCCGGTCTTGACGAGCTCCTTCATCGCGCTGTCGAGGAGAAGCACATCTTTGGCACCAAGGAGCGCTCGGTCATTCTTGATGACGACAAGGACGGCATCAAGAAGATCGTCGATCAGCAGTTCGAGCTCGGTGAACAGGTCCGCGCCGCTGGCTTGGTGCCGATCCTCGAGCCCGAGGTCGACATCAACGCCCCGAACAAGCAGAAGGCGGAGGAGAGGCTGCACAACCTCATCCGTGAGCACATCGACGCCCTGCCTCTCGACGCCAGGATCATGCTGAAGCTGACGATTCCGACGACCGATGACCTGTACACCGATCTCATCGCGGATCCGAAGGTTCTTCGTGTTGTGGCTCTGTCCGGTGGCTACTCCCGTGAGGAGGCCAACGAGAAGCTGGCTCGCAACCACGGACTGATCGCGAGTTTCTCGCGTGCTCTCGCCGAGGGGCTGAGCCACGGCCAGTCCCAGGAGGAGTTCGACGAGACCCTCCGCAGCTCCATCGATTCGATTTACGCTGCTTCGGTGTCCTGACCCTTCGTCGTACGACGGGCCTGCGAGGAAACTCGCGGGCCCGTTGTCGTGACATGGGTGATGGCCCCGCCTCGTCACGCAGAGTGGCTCCGGTTGGACGCAAACGGCTTCGGAACAGGGTGAATGGTGGTGTGAAGGCCTGCCCGCCTTGTAGAGTGCTGCTGTGATTCCCAAACTTGTCGCGTTCGATCTGGACGACACCCTGGCCCCCTCGAAGACTCGTCTCCCTGAGCCCATGGCGCGCATCATGTCGCGGCTGCTGGATCACACCAGCGTCTGTGTCATCTCCGGCGGTCAGTTCGGCCAGTTCCGTACTCAGGTCGTCGAGGCCCTTGACGACGTCAATGCCTCCCGCCTGGATCGTCTCCACCTGCTGCCCGCCTGCGGCACCCAGTACTTCCGCTGCGTTGACGGCGAATGGCAGCGTATCTACGTCGAGGCGCTGACCGAGGACGAGAAGTCCCGCGCTATCGATGCCGTCGAGACCTGCGCCCGTGACCTGGGGTTGTGGGAGGAGCACACCTGGGGGCCGAGGTTGGAGGATCGAGAGTCCCAGATCACCTTCTCCGCCCTGGGGCAGCAGGCCCCCGTCGATGCCAAGAAGGCGTGGGATCCCAGCGGTGAGAAGAAGCTCAAGCTCCGCGAGGTCGTGGCGGCGAAGCTTCCGGACCTCGAGGTGCGCGCCGGCGGATCCACCTCCGTCGACATCACCCGCGTCGGCCGCGACAAGTCCTTTGGGTTGGGCAAGTTGCTCGCTGTGACGGGCCTGTCCAAGGAGGACGTGCTCTTCTACGGGGATCGCCTTGACGAGCACGGTAACGACTACCCCGTCAAGGTCATGGGCATCCCGTGCGTCGCCGTCACGGATTGGCAGGACACGGCTGACAAACTCGAAAAATTATTGTCTGACTAACAAGTTTCATACCTTCACGAAACTGCCTTTCGGCTGCCATGAAATGGTGTCATGACGCCACCTGAAGACCCCGTGTATCACGAAAAAGGGGTTCATTTTCGTGATCTTCCCGACAATTTGGCATAAGAGTTCATCTTGGGGCCTGGTCCATGTCATCTGATCATCGAGATGATGACATCTCGGCTTCCTAGTGTCCTTCCTTGGTGCTGCCTGTGAGAGAGCGGCAATGAGACCCCGAGGAGGGTGGGTGAACATCGGAGTCGACGAAGCCGTGCCGGTGGGCGTGACGTCGCCTGGAACGGTGACGTCACCGTCGTCGGACCGTCGCCTGGAACGGTGACGTCACCGTCGTCGGACCCAGTGCCGCAAGCCAGGTCGACGGCCACCTCACAAATCACGTCCACGGCCACGCCACATCGAGTGCCCAGACGCCGCCCAAGCCGCAGAATGCGACGGGAGGCATTGCTCTTCCTGGCTTTCGTGGCCCCGAACGCGATCCTCATTGCACTGTTCGTCTACCGACCGTTCTTCCTGAACATCTACTACTCGGCTCTCGACTGGACCCTCGGTTCGGCCAATGCCACTTGGGTCGGGCTGCAGAACTACGTCGAGTTCTTCACTCGCGACGCCGGCACCGTCCTGACGACGACCCTCATCTTCACCGTCGCCACCGTCGGATTCTCTATGCTCATCGGCCTCGGCCTGGCCGTCGTCCTCAACCGTCAACTGGTGGGACGCAATGTCGCCCGAGCCGTCGTCTTCGCACCGTACGTCCTTTCCGGTGTGGGCATCGGCATGGTGTGGATGTTCATCTTCGACCCCGTCACCGGCGTCCTCTCCGCAATTCTGCGGGGAATGCACCTTCCGGTGCCGCAGTGGTTCAACAACCCGCATCTGGCTCTGGTGATGGTCATCATCGTCTACGTCTGGAAGAACCTCGGCTACTGCGCGGTCATCTACCTGGCAGCCCTGCAGGGCATTCCGCGCGATCTGCTCGAGGCGGCAGCACTCGACGGCGCCTCCCGTCGCCACACCTTCCGCTCGGTGGTCTGGCCGCTGCTGTCGCCGACGACCTTCTTCCTCGCCCTGACGACGATGTTGTCCTCCCTGCAGGCCTTCGACATCATCAAGATCATGACCCCGCTGGGTCAGGGCACCTCGACCCTCATGTACTCCTCGTACATCCAGGCTTTCGGAACGTACAACCGCGCCGGTTACTCGGCCGCTCAGTCGACGGTCCTCGTCGTCATCCTGCTCATCCTCACCGTCATCCAGATGCGCTTCCTCGAAAGGCAGGTGCACTACTCGTGAGCTTGAATGCTGCCGTTCGTCGCGCCGACATCCGCCGTCCTCACAAGGTCGACGAGTCGGTCGTGGGGGCCGAGTCCGGTGTTTCCAAGGCCTTCACGGGCTACCTGCCGATGATTCTGGCCGCCCTCATCGTCGTCCTGCCACTGCTGTGGATGGTGCTGGGATCCTTCAAGACCCCGTCCGAGATCGTCGGCCAGGACGTCGTCTGGTGGCCCCATCACTGGAGTTTCGACGCCTACCGTCAGGCCTCCCGGACCATCGACTTCCCGCAGCTGTTCCTCAACACCGTGATCGTCACCGCCATTGGCGCGACGGTCAAGCTCGTCCTGGCCTGTACCAGTGCCTATGCCTTCGCCTTCCTGCACTTCCCGGGACGCAAGATCATCTTCATCCTGGTTCTCGTCGCCCTCATGGTTCCCGCCCAGGTCTCCCTGGTCCCGAACTACGTCCTCATCTCCCAGCTCGGGGGAGTGAACACCTACTGGGGCATCATCTTCCCCGGCCTGGGTACGGCCTTCGGGACGTTCCTGTTACGTCAGCACTTCCTGTCCTTGCCGGGTGAGGTCATGGAGGCCGCTGAGGTCGACGGGGCTGGTCACATGACCCGGCTGTTCACGATGGTCATCCCGATGTCAGCTCCCGCCATCGCGACGGTCGCCCTGGTGACGATCGTCGACGAGTGGAACAACTACATCTGGCCGTTGGTCATCACCTCGGACACCTCACGGATGGTGCTCCCGGTGGGTCTGACCGCACTGCAGGCCGTCGACTCCGACGCCGGCGTCTACCCGATCCTCATGGCCGGTGCCGTCTTCGTCATCCTGCCAGTGCTCATCATCTTCGTCCTGCTCCAGCGTTACCTCGTCGCCGGACTCACCCAGGGCGCGGTCAAGTGACCTGCGTCCGCTGGTCCAGTGACGCTGCCGGTCTCCCTTCCGGCACGAGTTTCCATCCACTCCGTTTCCACGTTCGACTCGATCCACAAGGAGAGCATCACCGTGTCCGATCTCAATTCCATCAGCCGTCGTCGGCTGCTGACCATGGCGGCCCTCGGGGCCGGAACCCTCGGCCTGGCCGCGTGCTCGGGCCCCTCCGCCGTCAGCTCCTCCAGCAAGGGAGCCTCCAAGGCTGCCGAGAAGGTTGACTACGCCGACGTCAAGCCCGCCACCGACATCACCTTCTGGACCAACAATCCCGGGGGATCCGGTGACGTCACCAAGAAGATCTGCGACGATTTCAGGGCCAAGGAAGGGATCTCGGTCAAGATCGTCCCGGCCGGCTCCTCCTACGAGGAGGTTGCGCAGAAGTTCCAGACCGCGCTGACCGGCAAGGACACCCCTGACGTCATCATCGGTTCCGACGTCTGGTGGTTCCGCTACTACATGCAGGACGTCCGACGTCTGGTGGTTCCGCTACTACATGCAGGACGCCATCGCTCCGCTGGACGACCTGCTCAAGGCTGCCAAGGTTGACGTCTCGGTCTACCGCAAGGGCCTCATCGACGACTACTGCTACAAGGACAACCTGTACGCCCTGCCCTTCTCCCGCTCGACCCCGCTGTTTTACTACAACAAGAACCATTTCAAGGCTGCCGGTCTGCCCGACCGCGCCCCGAAGACCTGGGACGAGTGGAGGACCTGGGCCAAGAAGCTGCAGGACGCCAAGACCGGAGCTCAGCACGCCTACCAGTTCCCGTCGGTCACCGACTACGCCGGCTGGACCCTGCAGAACATCCTGTGGGGATACCGCGGCGGCTGGTCCAAGAAGGACTCCTTCGACATCATCTGTGACTCCGACGAGTCCATCGAGGCCCTGACGGTCGTTCGTGACGCGGTCCTCAAGGAGAAGTGGGCCGGAGTCTCCTCCAACGAGTCCACCGACGACATGGCTGCCGGCGCTTGCTCGGCCACCATCGGTTCCACCGGCTCGCTCGTCGGCGTCCAGAAGGCCGTCGGCAACAAGTTCGAGGTCGGCGTCGGGTTCCTGCCCGGTGGACCTGCCGTCGAGAAGCCGGTCTGCCCGACCGGTGGTGCCGGTGTGGCCATCTGCTCTCGCTCCAGCAAGGAGAAGCAGCTGGCCGCCGCCAAGTTCATCGGCTTCCTCACCAATGCCGAGAACACCGTCGATTTCTCCGCTGCCACCGGTTACATGCCGGTCTGCAACGATTCCGACACCTCCAAGCTGCTCAAGGAGAACCCGCTCATCGGTGAGGCCATCAAGCAGCTCGACGCCACCCGTCCGCAGGACTACGCTCGCGTCTTCCTGCCCGGTGGCGATCAGGAGATCGCCAAGGCCATCGCCTCGGTCATCCAGCAGGGTGCCGAGCTGAAGCCGGCCATGACCAAGCTGCGTTCCACCCTCGAGAACATCTACAACACTCAGGTGAAACCCCACCTGTGAGCGCGTCTCGACGGCTCCTGAGGCCGCCGCTGTCGCAGCGATGACAATCGGCGACGCCGTGCTGTTAGGTACGGCGTCGCCATATTGTGTCGGTGACATGGGGATCTGGTGGTTGTGACGTGGTGCGCTCCTCTGCTGTCGGCAGAGTTGAGTCGATGGGACTCAACCACACTTGACTGTGCAGCATGAAGGTCCATACTTGAGTCATAGCAACTCAACTTCAGCGAGGCAGGTAATGGACACCAATCTCACCACGATGAGCCGTGACGCGGTCACCGCCGCCACTCGGCACGCGTTGGCCCACGGGAATCCGTCCGTGGAGCCTTCGCATCTTCTCCATGCTCTTCTCACCATCCCGGACAACACCGTCGGCCCTCTGGTGGCTGGCCTGGGCATCGATCCGCAACGGGTTGACGCCGTCGCAACCACCGCCATGCGGCTGAGGCCATGGGTGACTCCTTCGTCGCCACCGAACACCTCCTCATCTCCCTGACGGCGGTTCCCTCCGACGTCCAGAGCGGTCTCGCGGGTCTCGGCCTCAAGCCCGATTCCCTGGCGTCCGCCTTCAACGAGGGACGTGGTGACCGTCGCGTCACCTCCGAGGAGTCCGAGGGTGGAGAGTCCGCCCTGGCCAAGTACTCCGTCGATCTCACCGAGCGCGCTCGTTCTGGCAAGCTCGACCCAGTCATCGGTCGCGACCAGGAGATCCGTCGCGTCGTCCAGGTGCTGGCGCGACGCACCAAGAACAACCCAGTCCTCATCGGCGAGCCCGGCGTCGGCAAGACCGCCGTCGTCGAGGGGCTGGCTCAGCGAGTGGTGGCCGGGGACGTCCCCGACTCCCTGAAGGGTCGCCGGGTCGTCTCCCTGGACCTGTCCTCGATGGTCGCGGGCGCCAAGTACCGTGGTGAGTTCGAGGAACGTCTCAAGGCCGTCCTCAACGAGATCAAGGAGGCCGAGGGGCACGTCATCACCTTCATCGACGAGCTGCACACCGTCGTCGGTGCCGGAGCTTCTGGTGAAGGCGCCATGGACGCCGGCAACATGCTCAAGCCCATGCTGGGCCGGCAACATGGTCAAGCCCATCCGGGGTCGCGGTGAGCTGCGGATGATCGGCGCGACCACCCTTGACGAGTACCGCGAGCACATCGAGAAGGACCCCGCCCTGGAACGTCGTTTCCAGCAGGTCTTCGTCGGTGAACCCTCGGTGGAGGACACCATCGCCATCCTGCGTGGTCTGCGGGCGCGTTACGAGGCCCATCACAAGGTGCGCATCACCGACGGTGCCCTCGTCGCGGCCGCCAGCCTGTCCAACCGGTACATCACCGCGCGTCAGCTCCCTGACAAGGCCATTGACCTGATTGACGAGGCTGCCTCCCGTCTTCGCATGGAGATCGACTCCTCCCCGGAGGAGATCGACACCCTGCGTCGTGAGGTCGACCGCATGAAGATGGAGATCTTCGCCGTCGAGAAGGAGGAGGACCCGGCCAGCAAGCAGCGTCTGCAGAGGCTGCGCGCCGAGATGGCCGGCAAGGAGGAGACCCTGCGCGGGCTCGAGACCCGCTGGGAGGCCGAGAAGGCCAGCCTCAATGAGGTCGGCGAGCTCAAGACCCGCATCGATCAGTTGCGCACCGCCGCCGAGAAGTACCAGCGTGAGGGTGACTTCGGCAAGGCCTCCGAGATCCTCTACGGCCAGATCCCGGCCCTGGAGAAGGAGGCTGAGGCGGCTGACAAGGCCGAGGAGAACGGCTCCCGGATGGTCTCCGAGGAGGTCGGCACCTCCGACATCGCCGAGGTCGTGTCCTCGTGGACCGGCATCCCCGTCGGTCGAATGATGCAGGGCGAGCAGGAGAAGTTGCTCCACATGGAGGAGCGTCTGCACGAACGCCTCATCGGTCAGGATCGCGCCGTCAAGACGGTGTCGGACGCGGTGCGTCGTTCCCGGGCGGGCATCTCCGACCCGAACCGGCCCACCGGGTCTTTCCTCTTCCTCGGACCGACCGGCGTCGGCAAGACCGAGCTGGCCAAGTCCCTGGCCCAGTTCCTCTTCGACGACGAGACCGCCATGGTCCGCATCGACATGAGCGAGTACATGGAGAAACACTCCGTCTCGCGCCTGGTCGGTGCCCCTCCGGGCTACGTCGGATACGAGGAGGGAGGCCAGCTCACCGAGGCCGTGCGGCGTCGTCCGTACTCGGTCATCCTCCTCGACGAGGTGGAGAAGGCCCATCCGGACGTTTTCAACATCCTGCTGCAGGTGCTCGATGACGGCCGTCTCACCGACGGTCAGGGTCGTACGGTCGACTTCCGAAACACCATCCTGGTACTGACGAGCAACCTCGGCAGCCAGTTCCTGTCGGATCCTGACCTCGACAACAAGGCCAAGCACGAAGCCGTCATGAATGCGGTGCGTGCGGCATTCCGTCCCGAGTTCCTGAACCGACTCGACGACGTCGTGATGTTCGACCCGCTCTCCCGTGAGGATCTTGCTCGGATCGTCGAGACGAACCTGGCCAAGTTGAACTCGAGGCTTGCTGATCGCAGGATCACCGTCGAGACCACTGATGCTGCGAAGGAGTGGCTAGCGACTACGGGATTCGATCCGGTTTACGGTGCCCGACCGCTGCGTCGTCTGGTGCAGACCACCATTGAGGACCAGTTGGCTCGCAAGGTGCTCTCCGGCCAGGTGCAGGACGGTGGCATCGTCACCTTCGACGTCGCCGCGGACTCCGACGGCCTGACGAGCCGATGACGGGTCAGCGATGTGCCGGTCTCAGCGACCGGTGCGCGGCAACCTCGACGGACGCGGGGCGCGGCGGCCCGGGAAGATCGACGGTGCCGTCACCGAGGGTCCAGACGATGGGGCCGCGGGCGATTGCGTCGAGGGTGTCGTTGCCGACGGGGTCGAGGATGCCGTTCCCGACGGGGTGGTGGTAGAGGTCGAGGTCGGCGTCGTGGAGGAAGACGGCGTGGGAGAAGACTTGGTGGCGCGCGCCGTGAGCCAATGCTCAGGCGTGGTCGGATGGTCGATGAAGCGCATCTCACCGATGAGCCCGAAGAAGCCCTTGTCCATGGCGCCGCCGTAAATGCTGCCTCCGATGATCCACGGCAGGTCGTCGAAGCCGTTGATGCCGTGGGCCTGCCCCTTGGTGCCGTACTGGTTGCGCAGCATGGGTACGCCATTGACGTACATGACGACCGAACCCTCGGCAGGGTCGTCGACGACCGCGATGTGGTACCACTTGCCCAGGTCGACGTCGCCGGACCAGTCAGAGTAGCCCATGCCGACGGGGGCGATGTCGGTGAACGCCCACTGGATCTCCTTGAGGCTTGAGATCGCCCCTGCCATCGGCGGCTCGTCCAGATCACTGTCGTCGGCACCGGGGACGTTGAAGTTCGGCAGGTCGTTGCGCGTGCCGCCTCGGCTCAGGAAGGCGCTCCAGTAGTTGGGGTCGCTGTAGTCCTTGTCGATATTGATGAAGGTTTCGAAGGTGTAGCCCTTCGTGAACCGTTCCTTGTTGATGGGGGCGTCCTTGCTCGTGGCGAAGTACGAGAAGTTGCCCTTGGACGCCGGTACGAGCTTGATGGCCTGCATGCCGGACGAGTAGTTCATGTGATCGTCGACGAGGGCGGCCGAGTCCGGTGCGAGGCCGGCCACCCTGAGCTTCATGTCGTTGCCGTTCTCGGTGATGTCCTTCTCGATGAGTTCCCCGTCGACCGACGTCGGCCGCCAGTGTGCCACGGTGCCGGGAACCTTGGGGTAGTCCTGATCGTTAACCGGTGGCACGAGCGGCAGCTCGGCGATCGGGGTAAAGGTCTGAGGCGAAGCCGAGGTGGGTCTGCCTGGGGCGGGCGGGGCCCTCCAGCAGGGCGCGGTCCAAGGAGTTGGCCTTGGCTCCCTTGAGCGGCACCCACGGTGAGAAGGCCGTCTGCGACAACTGGTTGTGGGTGAAGTCGAACTCCATGGGTGCCATGAGTCCGTTGCCACCCTGGTAGGCCATCTGGTAGTCGAGGAGCTGCTGGAACACCGGCTGACCGGCGTCATTGGTGAGGATGCGGTTCGTCGCTCCGTGGTGGTGCCCGTTGACGGTGAGGAACACCTGGTTGTGGGTCTTGACGAGGCGGTGTCGGATGCGCTGGCCGAAGGCGGTCGACAGGGCGGTCCCCTCAGGCGAGATGTCGATGATCTGGTGGGTCGTGATGATTGTCGGCACCGTCGGGTGGGCGTTGAGCACCGACTCGGCCCAGTCGAGGTCGGCAGTGTCGGAACCCCACGGGACGTTGACCGCCATCATCGGTACTCCGGCGACGGAGAATGCGTGCCAGTTGGACAGTCCGCTGGGGCCCATGGCCTTGAAACTGGGCGACGACTTCTGCCGAGACTTCGGGAACCACGTGCGGTAGTACTTGAAGTCGTTAGCGACGTCGTGGTTGCCGGGGATGATCGAGTACGGCACCTTGGCGTCGTCCATGATCTTCATGGCGCGGGAGGCGACGACGAACTGGTCCTCGTGGCCATCGCCGGACTGATCGACGACGTCACCCAAGTGGTGAGTCATCTCGATCCGGTAGGTCTTCGTGTTATCGGCGATCCACTTCGTCTGGCAGTCATACGGGTTGGGTAGTCCGGGGTACTGCTTGGTGAAGAGGTCGGCGGTGGCGACGCCGTATCGTGAATAGAACTGGGTGTCGGGCAGCAAGGCGATGCAGCCACGGATACCGGGCCCATCCTCGACCACCCCGGTGGTGGTGTAAGGGGCAGCGTTGGCTGGCCAGCCCTTGTGAACGGCTACCCCGGCCAGGGTGATGGCGGCCCCGCCCAGGATGAGGTGGCGACGACTGATCGACGACATGTGTATGACTCCTCGACACTCATGGCCGGACACTCCGTCACAGCCGCGCATTTCATCAGAGCAAACGGGTGCGACGGCGGTCCCACGGGTTTGTGAACGCGGGTGGACGAAAGGACGAACAGTCGGTGCGCGCCCGACGGGGGGTCGTCCCGGGCGGGCTCGCAACGTCCCGGGCGTGCGCGCAACTCTGGACCAGGTCGCAACTGGACCAGCAGGGGAAAGGGTAGCGACGAATAGCGTCGACAGCCCCGATAGGGTCGAGCCCGTGCTTGCCCCTGACCCCCACCAGCGACACGAGCGTCTCGTGCCCGATCCAGACACCCCAGGAGCATGGATTGTCCGCGTCGGCGGGGCTGATCAGTCCTGGATTGACCCGGATGACCCCACTCATCTCGAGTTCGACTACACGGAACGCATCGCTGATCATCTCGATGTCCACCGCCCGGCGGGGGAGAGGATGCGCATCATTCACGTCGGCGGGGCAGGAATGTGTCTGGCACGGTACGTGGCATTCACCCGTCCGACGAGCCCGCAGATCGTCTGTGAGCCGGATACCGAGCTCACCGAGGAGGTGCGGCTCAAGGCCCCACTTCCGCCTCGTTCCGGGATCAAGGTGCGGCCCGTCGACGGACGCTCTGGGATCGCCGCCATGCGCGAGGACTTCGCTGACGTCGTCATCCTGGATGCCTTCGACGGTGCGAGGGTGCCCGCTGACCTGGTCACCGTCGAGTTCTTCACCGACGTCCTGCGTATCCTGCACACTGACGGCATCGTCGTGGCGAACCTGGCCGACTCGGCCCCTCTGGCCTGGACCAAGAGGGTCGTCAGGGCCGCTGAAGAAGTCTTTTCCAACGTCTGTCTGGCCGCAGAATCGTCGACCCTCAAGGGGCGTCGCTACGGCAACATCATCCTGGCGGGCTCGAACGGCCCCCTGTACGAGCAGGAACTGACGCGACGATGCAGCGGGGCCGCTTTCCCCTTCCGACTGATCAGTGGAGACGCCCTGACGAAACTTCTCGCGGGTGCCACGCCCTTTCGTGACGACGACGTCGAGCCGTCTCCCGGCCCTCCTGGCGGAGCGACCTTCTTCTCCTGAGACACCCGGACGGCTCTCTCCCACGTCGGTTTCGGGTGACATGATGGCGGCATGGCCAATTCCGCCCCTGACAGCAAGCCCAAGTACGGCCATGTGCCCTCGTTGCCAGACATGCCGTCAGCCATCGTCGTGGCACGGGTCATCGTCATCGGCTTCTCGGCGTTGTGGGCCCTCGTCGTCTGTGGCATGTGGGCAGCCGGGCGCAGCGAGAGCCAGACGACACTTGGTCCGGTCCTGACGTCGTTCGCCTTGGGCATGGATTCGGGAGGTTGGGTGCAGTACCTGCTCATCCCCCTGGCGGGTTGTGTTCTGACCGTGACTATGGGTCGTGGTCATGCCATCGACCGTTACCTGTTCACCGTGCTGTCCTTGGTGTGGATGTGGAGACTCTCGCGAGGCAGCGAGTTCATGAGAGGCTTTGACGTCATCGGAGTCATGACGGTGGCTGCCGTGCTGGCGACGGTCTGGAGCGGTCCCGTCAACGCGTGGGTCAAGGCCGTCGCGGAACGTGACAAGGTCATTGCCAACCCGCCGGAGGAAGGGTGGCTCGAACCGGGGCAGGGCCAGCCATGGCAGACCACGGTGGGTGGCAGACGAGTTCGATGAGCGCGAGAGAGGGGCTGGTCAGCATGATGCTGGACAGCCCCGCGTCACATCGTGAGCCGAGCGTCACTCGACGCGGGAACGCTCCGCCGACTGAGGCCGGCTGGCCTGGCCCTTGCGGCGGGCCTTGAGCCACTCGAAGAGCATCGGCAGCACCGACACCACGATGATGAGGAGCAGAGCCGCCTCGAAGT
>OCLO01000090.1_pt1 | contig 19327 bp, 15 predicted proteins | sample 1481391 | NCBI WGS metagenome assembly OCLO01 (sample SAMN00990124, study PRJEB22392) | human gut metagenome | reverse complement strand
GGTGGCCACGTCCGACTGGCCAGCGCGAGACCAGACAGGCATAAAGAACCCGTCCGATGTCTGTCACGTCGGCGACCTCACGGTCCGGCCAGGGACGAGAATTGTCGCCCGGCCGAGGATGCAACGCGGCTTCGACGAGCAAGCCACTGATCTTGAGATTTCCGGTCGAGGTGACGAGCACCGTTCCGGGGTTGATGCGTTCGTGGAAGACCCCTTGGGCATGCAAGGGTGCCATCGCGTCGGCGATTTCATGGGCAATCCATGCCGCCTCCAACGCCGAGAGGGGCCCGGTCTCCAACAGCTCCTCGACTGACTTTCCAGGGGCGTATTCGCTGACAACCCATGATGCTGGTTCGCTTGGTCCGGCGACGATGGCGTCGAGGACTCGCAAGAAGCGCGAATCGGTGGCCACGGCGGCTCGCCGGGCCGCGTCCAGGACAGCGGGTGTGCGACGACCGTGCGGGGCCAGAGCGTGAATCAGGACCGGGCGGTGCAACTTGGTGTCGAAGGCTCGCCAGGTCAGTGAGGACTCGGGATGGGAGAGCTCCTGGTCGAGACGGTAACGCTCGCCCAGAAAGGACCCTGGGAGAAGGTCGGGGAGGTCATCCGCGGCATGGAGACCCGAGTCATACCGACCGCCGTGACGATCGGCGGGGTCTTCGAAAGACACTGCCACCTCCTGCCCGATCGATCCGAATGTGCATCGTCAACGATACCGATCCGTGCCGCAAACCCCGGGATTGTCACTCGGCGAGGTTGCCCTCACCGGTGGGGAGGTGATGCTCAGAATCGTCGTCCGAGGCCGTGTCAGGATCCTCTACTGTCGAAGGGGAAGGTGTGGTGTCAGAAATGTCATCGGAGGTCGAGCCAGCGGTGGGGCCACTGGTCTGGGACTCACCGTTGGTCGGTGACTCACCGTTGAATTCGGCCTGACGCCGGGAACTCGCGGTCACCTGACGAATGCGCAGCACCGTGGCGATGATGAGCACCAGCGCCGACACCACAATGATGATCCAGCCGACATCGTCCATCTGAGTCGCCTTGACAACGAAACTGGTCTGGGACCCCAGGATGCGTCCTGACGGAGTCGACAGGTGTGCCTGCATCTCAACGACTCCATTTGAGCTTGCTTTCGGGGCGAACCTGATGGTTTGCGTTTCCCTGGGCTGGATCGTGACGACCTGGGTGTCCGGGATGTCGATGCGCTGCGGGTTTTCTGAGAAGACGACGACCTTGACGTGAACCGTCTGTGCGAGCGAGTTCGTGACCGTCAGGGGAAAGTCATTGGTCGAGGAGGACATCACGAACTGCGGGGCTGAATGCAGGACCAGGCCCTTGCCGGCCATGGCGTCCGCCGCTGGGCGCATGACGTCAGTAGCCCATGCCTCACGATCCTGGAGTGACGACGACAACGACCTGCTGACAAATTTCGCCGAGGTCAAGGAGGTCGCCTCCGTGGGGGCTCCCACGAGGTCGGACCAGTCGTCTGAATCGATCCCGACGTCGTGCTGGACGCGCCACCAAGGGTCCTTCAGGGTGATGTCACCGGCGCGTGTTCCCGGTAGCCGAAGGCCCGGCTTGGCTCCAGTGAGAACTGCCGAGAGATTCTGCAGGTGCAGCCAACCGACCGGCGCAGTGGCTTGAACATCGTTGACGGTGGTGACGAGGGTGACCGCCGGAATCGACTCGTGAGTCATGAGGAGGGCCTGGGACAGCAGCATTCCGCGCCGCTGGGGATCGCTGTTGGACTGTGGATGGCCGTCGGTTCGGGCGGTGTCGGCCAGACCGATCACCTTGACTCCGGACTCCTCCCGGACGCCGTCACGAGCCGATGCTGCACATGTCAGAACCAGTGCGGGGGAGAGTTCTTTGGTGAGGGTCTTGAACGAGGACTTGTCGAGCTCAGCCGCTGGGTCGACGACTGCCAACGGTAACTTCGCGGCTGGATTCGAGGGGTCGAGTGCGTGTTTCACCGTCAAGAGAACGTTGGGGCGGCCCTGCCGAACCGCTCCAATGACATCGGCATTTCCGTACGGTAGGCGATATGCCTGGCCGGTGGTCAGTAATGGTTCGACGAGGTCGAGCCATTCTCTGGCTGTTTGCTGGCCCTTGCCCTCGACGGTGGTTGTGCCCTTGCCAGCCACGCGATATCCCGAGGCCATCGCCCTGGCCTCGTCGATGAGACTTGGATCGACGAGAACTGTTGCGTTACGGGTGTGTGCCGCTTCAGCAAGAGGCTTCAGCCGATGGGTGATGTCATCCGCGAGCGACTCGTCGGTGAAGGTGCCGTCGATCCTGCGGGTGGGCATGGTCGAGAGCACGATGACGGGGGCGAGGTTCGCGCTGGTGTGAGCATCTGAGAGCACCGTGAGTACTCGTGCTCGTCCGACAGTTCTGCGCGACTGGTTCTCGGGGGACGCCTGCACGTGGACGCCGATCGCGTCAACGGCGTTGGGTGAAGTCAACCCCATCTGGGCTGGTGTTCCAGTCACGGTGAAGGACTCGCTGTCGCCTGGTTTGAAGGTGCTGGCCTCTGGGCCCGCGATGTTGAAAATTGACGCCTCGTTGGGCTCCCGATACCACCGCATGCCAACCGGCACGGTGGCGGGGGATGCCAGCAGGTCAGAAAGGTCCCGGGTGTCGTTGATCTGGTCCTGGGAGCGCCAGAACGACGCTTGAACCCATGTCATCGACACCGAAGAGGTATTTGTCACCGTCCCCTTGATGGTGATGGGAGTTTTGGGATCCCCTGTCGGTGGGCTGACAGAAGTAATCGTCACCTTGACCAATTCTGTCGCGGTACGTGCCTGGGCAGGGGAAGATCCCGCGAAGACGGTCGTGAGGACCATCAACAACCCCAGCCAAGCGGCTGGGCGAAGGCGGGAAGCAGGTGACACGTTTGTCATGGTAGTTGGCCGGGGACGGGATTGAACCGTGGTCCGCGTGAGGTTCAGTGCTCTTGCTCGGCCCACCACGCCAGCAGTGCGGCCTTTGCCTCGCCAGGAGTGTGCGGGCCTTCGTCGAGGCGGAGGTTGAGGAGGAACTTGTAGGCCTTGCCGACCGCTGGGCCGGGCTTGATGCCCAGGGTGGCCATGATCTCTTCGCCGTCGAGGTCGGGACGAATCGCAGCCAGCTCTTCCTTGGCGGTGAGGTCGGCGATGCGCCTCTCGAGGTCGTCGTAGGCGAATTCCAGCCGCTCGGCCTTGCGACGATTCCGGGTAGTGCAGTCAGAGCGGGTCAGGATGTGCAAACGCTCCAGTTGGTCGCCAGCATCACGGACGTAACGACGCACCGCCGAGTCCGTCCACCCCTGGTCGCCGTAGCCATGGAAGCGCAGGTGCAGTTCGACGAGTTTTGACACATCCTTGACGACCTGGCTGGGGTAGGTGAGGGCCTTGAGACGTTTGCGGGCCATCTTTGCTCCCACGACGTCGTGGTGGTGAAAGCTCACCTTGCTGCCGGGCTCGAATTTACGTGTCGGCGGTTTGCCGATGTCATGCAGCAGAGCAGCCAGACGACCGGTGAGGTCGGGCTCGTGACCGCGGCGCTTCTCGAGGTCGATGGACTGGTCTAGAACTGTCAGGGAATGCTCGTAGACGTCCTTGTGACGATGGTGCTCGTCGCGTTCTAGACGCAAGGCTGGCAGCTCGGGGAGCACATGGTCAGCGATGCCAGTGGCGACCAGGAGGTCGAGGCCCGCGCGCGGGTGGTCAGTGAGGAGGGTCTTGGAGAGTTCGTCACGGATACGTTCGGCGGAGATGATCTCGATGCGTGGGGCCATGTCAGTCATGGCGGCACGGACCTCGTCGGTGACGGTGAAGCCGAGCTGGGAGGTGAACCGTGCAGCTCGCATCATGCGCAGCGGGTCATCGCTGAACGACCGCTCTGGCGGGAAGGGAGTGCGCAAAACTCCCGCCACGATGTCGGCGAGTCCGGCGTAGGGATCGGAGAATGTTCGAGTCATGGCATGCAATGCCATCGCGTTGACCGTGAAGTCGCGACGGATGAGATCGTCCTCGAGGGTGTCTCCGTAGACGATCTCGGGCTTGCGGGAGTCAGGGTGGTACGCGTCTGCGCGGTAGGTGGTGACCTCCACCACCCAGTCGTCGATCTGGGCGCCGATAGTCCCGAAGGCTCGGCCGATGCCCCATGTCGCATGGGTGCAGCTGCGAAGAATTGCCTCCGTCGTGTCGGGGCGAGCGTCGGTGGTGAAGTCAAGGTCGTGTCCAAGACGGCCCATGAGGGCGTCGCGGACGCACCCCCGGCCGGACCCCCCGACGAGATAAAGGTCGTGACCCGCCTGCGCAAAGACCTTGCCCAGTTCAGCGACCAGCGGCACCTGCTCAAAAAGCACATCGATGCGGTGTTGGAGCAGCTGCGGCACGGTCATCCCCGACTCATCGGGGGTTGGGTGCAGGGCGGTGGGCAGCGTCGAGGGGCTGTTGACGTTTTTTTCAGGCATGGCGGCAGACAGCCTACGCGACATTGGCTTTTGCGGCGGTCACGAAGCTGGCGAGCTGGAAGGGAAGTGCTGAAGCCAGCGTGATCGGAAACCGTGTCACGGGGATGGTCAACAGCCTTGTCAGGACAACTTGCGATCGCGTGAACTCTGGTGGTTGGTGCCGCGGGACTTGCCAATGCGGGCCAGGGTGCGCACTCGGGACCACTCGCAGAACAGGGAGAACAACACGACGCACGCCAGCGTCACTCCAGCCGCCCAGCCGGGTAGATGACGGTACGCGGCCACCCACAACACGAGGGCAAGAACGCTCAGGGACAGGTAGGCGCGATTCACCATGACACCGAGTTTACGGGGTGTGACGAAAAGTGCCGACATCATGTGTGTCGGGCAGATCTCGTGACGAGGATCGATGCGACGCGGCGAAAATGTTCAGCGAAGGTCATGGGGCCAGTTTCGGGAGCCAACATGTCCGCATGCCATGCTGAGACCATGCGTCCTGATCCGAATGCACCTGTGGTTGTGGCCGTTGACTCGTTCAAGGGCTCTCTGAGCTCCGGCAAGGCGTGCCGGGCGGTACAGCGAGGGTTTTCCGCAGCTGACCCGAGGCGTGAGGTCATGACGATTCCAGTTGCTGACGGCGGTGAGGGAACTGTGGAGGCTGTTCTGGCAGCTGGGTTCCACGCCGTAACCGTCAAGTGCCACGGGGCGACCGGTGACCTTGCCGAAGTCGACTATGCCTTGCGCGACAACCAGGCAGTCATCGAGATGGCCACCTGTTGTGGTCTGGAGAGGGCTGACAGGGTGTCCGGACCACCGACCCCTCGACGCGGGTTGGTGGCATCCAGTCGCGGCCTCGGGGAGGTCATTGCGGCTGCGCTGCGCAGTGGAGCGACTGACATCACCGTCGGGGTCGGCGGCTCGGCCTCCACCGATGGCGGTGCGGGGATGCTGGAAGCCCTCGGGGTGCGCTTGCTCGACAAGAACTTGGCGCCCATTTCTCCCGGCGCAGCGGGGTTGCCGGAACTCTCGCGCCTCGATCTGTCCGGGTTGAACCGAAAGCTGTCGGGAGTGAAACTGACCGTGGCATGTGACGTCACCTCACCGCTGCTGGGGCCGAGCGGTGCAGCAGCAGTTTTCGGTCCGCAAAAGGGACTGGACGAGGAAGGGATCGAGGTTGCTGAAGCTGGTCTGACCAGGCTCGCTGATCTCATGGAGGCGGCCATTGGTAGCGCGTACCGGGACGCCCCTGGCTCTGGTGCCGCTGGTGGAGTTGGCTGGGCGCTCCGTTGTCTGGGCGCGAAGTACCGTCCAGGAGCAGCTGCAGTGCTCGGATGGGCAAAGGCGGTGTCAAAAATTTCCGAGGCAGGGTTGGTCATCACCGGGGAGGGACGGATCGACCGGCAGACTCTCCTGGGGAAGCTCCCCGACACCATCCGCAAGATTGCTCTCGATGCCGGGGTGCCGGTGTGGGCAGTCTGTGGAAAATGCGACCTCCCCGGGGACAAGCGCGGGGCATTCCAACGAATCATCTGTTTGTCGGACATCGAGCCGGATCCGGATGAGTCGATGGCCAAGGCCGGATTGCTGCTCAGCCAGGCTGTGGAGCAGGCGGTGCGGGAGGAACTCGGACGCTGACCCTCTCCCCTGCTGACGACGCACGTTCGGCAGAGCCATCCACGACCATTCCCAGGATTTCGGTCTCACGGTCGGTGATGAGAGAGAGTGACCCCTTCACATCGCGGTGGCGGCGAGGTCCAGATCGATGTCCTCGGCAATGAGAATTCTCATCGTCATGCGCGTTCTTCCGTCACCCCGGTGACGGCGTTGGTGCCTTGAAGGGGAAAATCGCACCGGAGCGGGAAGTTGTTCTGGGATCGTTGGAAGAACCCTCAAGGAGTCGTGGCCACCGCCAATGTCCATGCCGTTGGTCAACGGGCAGCGGGCAAGAGCCGTGATGTCGTAGGCGGGGGCCCCATCGTCCGATGGTGGGCATGGTGTCGCTCAATGGGATGAAGACGTTGTCGAAGAACGCCAGTCCGGTGATGACCAGACCAGGAACGTGCATGGCGACCTCGAGGCGTACGTTGTCCGGGCGGGTCAGGCCCAGGGGCATGTCGATGGTGGTCGACGGTGAAGGAGATGTCGTTCACCGCGTGAACAATTTCCCTGGCTGAGCGACAGAATGATTTCGACACGCCCTTGATGGTCAGCGGGGTGTGATTTTTCGTCATCAGCCGTTCCTGCCCTGTCGTTCCATTGGGAAGGACTCTTGCCGAGGGAGAAGTCCAGGACCGCATTTGAGAGTCGTTTCGGGGCACGGTGTCACACCATGGTGATGGCAGGTGTCATGTCGTGATGAAAACGGGCCGCCGGATCAAAAGGCTCCACGGATTCTCGCGGCGTCGAAAGCGTCCTTGCACTCACGGCGCAGGGCGCGCAGCACGTCATGATGCTGGTTCGCGATGCACTTCGTCATCACCTGGAAGGTCATGGTGTCGCCGGTGATGTCGCCGACTCCCAACACCAGGGGCTTGTCGAGCAGGGTGCCTTCGAATTCGACCGCAATATCGTCGAGGACCTTCCGGATGACCCGGATGACTTGATTCGGGTCCTCCAAGGCGTGCACCTTGATGTCGGTGAACGAGGTCGTCCATCCTTGAGTCACATTGCCGACCTTGGTGATTTCCCCGTTTCGAAGGTACCAGGCGGCACCGTTCCAGTCCCTGATTCGGGTCACGCGCAGGCCGACGTCCTCGACCAGGCCCTCCACCTCGTTGATCTTCACCGCGTCACCGACGCCGTACTGGTCCTCGAAGATGATGAAAAGTCCCGCCAGGACATCCTTGACGAGCGTCTGCGCGCCGAAGGCCAGGGCTACGCCGACTACGCCGACGATTCCGGCGGAGCTCAGGATTGGGGTGATCTTGATGCCAATGGTGCTGAATCCCGACAGCAGGGCGACGATGATGATGATGGCAACGCCGACATTCGAGAGCAGTCCGCCGACGGTCGTCGTGCGCTGATTCTGCCTGTCGAGAGTCGCACCTGTCGCTTCGGCGAGGATGCGGCGGGTGCGCCCGGGCATGGTGGCCTCGCGCTTTTCCGAGCGCGACACCATGAGGCGAATCGTCCAGTCGACGCCCTTGCGTAGCAGCCAGCGGGCAACTATCGCAAGGGCGATGATGATGAGGATGTGGATCAGCGTGTCCCAGGTCCACACGTCGGATTTCAGCGGAGGCATGGTCTCCCTTCGCGGTCGGGTTCAGGTGACAGATGTGCTCTTGGTAACACTTCCACCTTCCCACTCCGGGCAAGAAAAAGCCCTCCCTAGACGCGTCCGAGCCATCAACATGACAGGATCAAGGCATGAGTGACGACAACGTCTCCCCTGCAGCACGCCTTCCCGGCGGTGATCAGCCGGCCGCAGAGCGACCGCTGGATCCGCAAGACCTGCCCGAGCATCTGGCCGAGCCGACACAGATGCCTTCGACTGGCCCTCAGGTTGCCCAGGCCGTGGTCGAGGCCGTCGGCGGCACTCCGCGCGCCGACGGCATGGTCGATGCCGCTGAAGAAGTTCGTATCGACGTCCTGTCTTTCGCGGACGCGCCTGCACCGGGATGGTCAACCTGGTCGACGGTGAGCTTGCACGCCGAGCCGAACTCAATAGCCCTTGTCGACGGGACCAGCAGTGACATTCGCGCCGAACTCATGGTCGTGGGCGCTCCCGGCTCCGACGTCATGGGCAAGGTTCTGGGGTCATGCGCCTTTGCGGTGCTGCGTGACCACTGGCCGATGGCCCCGGGAATTGTCTTCGGCGACGTCGTGTCGATGTACGCGCCGAATTCCACCACCCCGCACCTGATGTGGTGTCATCCATTCACCACCCCTCAACTCGACCGGGTGGAAATTGGTGATCTCAAGGTGCACTGGCTCCTGGGCGTCCCGATCACCGAGGCCGAACGTCAGTGGCTGGAGGTCAACGGCTTCGACGATTTTGTCGATCTGCTGGATGCCAAGGCGGTGAATTACACCGACCTGCAGCGTCCGTCGGCGGTGTGACGTCTCAGGCTGACTCCCGCCAGAGCACTTCGTTCGGTATGACGAGGTGGCGTTGGGGGAGTTCCTGACCGCGAATCTGTGCAACCACCATGTCTGCCAGGGCGGCTCCGGTCGCCCTGGCATCACTTCGTACGGTTGACAATGGCGGATCGCTGAGGGTCGCAGCCGGCGCATCGTCGAACCCGACGACGCCAACATCCTGCGGTACTCGCCGCCCAGCTTCGTTGAGGACGCGGATCGCACCGGTGGCGAGTAGATCGGAGGCCGCGACGACTCCGTCGAGATCCGGGTAGCGCTGGAGGAGCTCGGACATTGCCCGTTCGCCTGCGGTGAGGGTCCACCCATCGACCGTGGTGTGCCCGAGCGCGGCATTTCTCGCACCTTGGTGGAACCCGTCGAGACGCAACGGGGTGACTGGTGCCCAGGAAGGCCCACCAATGGCGACCACTTTCAACCGACCAGTGGCCACCAGCCGTTCGGTAATGGCTCGGGCGCCTCCGACGTTGTCCGTGTCAGCGGAGGGGATGTCCGATCCCGGTAATGGCGTCGATGCGGTCACGAGCGGGATATTTGTCGCCATGAGGCGTGCAACGAGCGGATCCTCGTTGGTCATGGCGACCAGAATCGCCGCGTCGAAGGATCCTCCGGCAATCAATGACCCCACACGTTCTGCCGAGCGAGGATCATCGACGAGGGCAAGCAGCATCTGGTAGCCGTGCTCCGACAAACGAAGATTCGCGCCGGATGCCATCGGGGACAGGGTCGGCTCGGTGTAGAAGACATTGACGTTCTCGCGAGCGACGAGGACCACGGTGTCAGTTGACTGAACCCGTAGTGACCTTGCTGCCCGATTGGGTACGTAACCGGTGGTGATGATCGCGTCAGCCACGGCACGAGCAGTTGCGGGGGCCACATTGGTGTGACCGTTGAGAACTCGTGACACCGTCGCATGGGATACGCCGGCCACCCGAGCCACGTCATGCATGGTGGGCCGACCCGTGTCCTCGCTCATCGGCAATCCTCCTTTTGTCCCCGGATCGTCATCGGCGACGCTCCGATTGTGGGCCCCCACTTGTCGGAGTGGGGTGACATGTCGTAGTGTACACGTGTACACGACGTTTGTGGCGGACTCCAAGGCGGTCTCCCCCACACGCCGGTCAACATCCCGAGGATGCGGGCTCTCCGCGTCCTGACGCTCAAGGAAGAGGGTTGACATGATCACACGCCGTACTCGTCGGGTGGCCTCTGTGGCTGCGATGGTCGCCGGAACGCTCGTTCTCGGTGCCTGTGGCAGTTCTTCGGAGGGATCCGGGTCGTCGAGCCAGAGCGCTTCGCAGTCCGCTGCCACATCTGCGTCCGGCCCGGTCACCATTAAGTACCTGCATCGTCTTCCCGACGGCGAGGGCATGACGAAGGTTGCTGACGTCGTCAAGAAGTGGAACTCCGAACACCCCGACATCAAGGTCGAGACGACGAAGTTCCCGGGCAAGGCCAACGAGCTCATGCCGAAGCTCGAGGCCGACGTCAAGGCCGGAACCGCCCCTTGCCTGGTGCAGGCCGGATATGCCGAGGTTCCGGACATGTACGTCAAGGGCCTGGTCCAGGACGTCACCAGCGAGGCTGAGAAGTACAAGGACCACTTTTCCGGCGCCTACGGGCAGATGTCGGTCGGCGACAAGGTCGTCGGTCTCCCCCAGGACACCGGCCCGCTGGTCTACGTCTACAACGAGGCTGAGTTCAAGAAGCTCGGCATCGAGGTTCCGAAGACCTCCGATGAACTGCTCGCCGCTGCCAAGAAAGCCGCTGCCAAGGGCAAGTACATCCTCGGGTTCGAGCCCGATGAGGCCCAGAACTCGCTGTCCGCCCAGGCGGCTGCCGCTGGTGCCGTCTGGTACTCCGCCGAGGGTGACAAGTGGAAGGTTGACACCAACGGCGACAAGACCAAGGTCGTTGCTGACTTCTGGCAGAAGGCCCTCGACGACAAGAGCGCCCTCACCGACGCCCGTTGGAGCGACGCCTACACGAAGGCTCTCGTCAACGGAAGGCTCATCGGCAATATTGCTGCTGCCTGGGAGACCGGCTTCATGCTCGACGCCCTGGACAAGACGCCTTACAACGGCCAGTGGCGTGTGGCTCAGTTGCCGCCCTTCGGTGGCTCTGAGCTGACCGGTCCTGACGGTGGTTCCGGCGTGGCGGTGGTCAAGGGCTGCAAGTACGCCGCCCAGGCGATGCAGTTCAACGACTGGTTCAACACCCAGGTCGATGACCTTGCCACCCAGGGGCTGGTTCCCGCCGCCAAGGGCCAGGTAACCACCCCCGAGAAGATGAAGAAGCAGTTCGGCGGACAGGACGTCATGGCTGAGCTCGCCAAGGCCAACGAGAAGCTCGCTCCTAAGTTCGGCTACATCCCCGGATTCGCCGTTGTGGGCACAAAGATGAATGAGAAGGCTGCCGATGCCGCAGCCGGCAAGGCCAAGGTCTCGGACATCTTCCAGACCGCTCAGGACACTTCGGTCAAGGCGCTCAAGGACGCCGGCCTTCCGGTCAACGAGTGATGTCGACTGGGGTCGGGATCAATTCCCGGCTCCAGATCCCATCTGTCGCATGACGAGCGCGGATCGGGAGGACGATTTTCGTCAGCTCGGGGCCTCTTGAGCTCCAAGAGGCCCCGACCCTCACCCCAGCAGACATTTTTGGTCCGCCACGGACGCGGTTCCCGGTGGTCGGCAATTGGCCACCTCACGAACGGTGCGAGACGATCCACACCGTGACAATTCCTCACAGGAGACGTCATGTCCTCAACCACGATGGCCAGTCGAAAGGCCAGACACGAGGCGCTGACCGGCTGGCTCTTCGCGTTGCCGTTCACCGTCGTCTTCATCATCGTGTTCATTGCCCCCATCATCGAGAGCATCCGGGCAGGCTTCCACAAGCAGGTTGCCGAAGGCGGTGGGCTGTTCGGTGGCGGCCAGACGGTGGAGAAATTCGTCGGTCTGCAGAACTTCCAGGAGGTGTGCACAAATCCGGCCTTCTGGCACGGTATTGGTCGTGTCATGCTCTTCGGAATCTTCCAGATCCCGATCATGATCCTGGCGGCGCTGTTCCTGGCCTTGGTCATCGACTCCCACTTGGTGCGCCATCCCGGATTCTGGCGCCTCTCCTACTTCCTGCCCTACGCGATTCCGGGCCTCGTCGGCGCAATCATGTGGACCTACCTCTACCTGCCCGAAATCTCCCCGTTCGCCGGGCATCTCGGCTTCAGTCTGCTGAGCTCCCACGTCATCCTGGGCTCAATGGCCAACATGACGACGTGGACGTTCACCGGCTACAACATGCTCATCTTCTTGGCCGCCTTGCAGGCCATCCCGTCGGATCTCTACGAGGCAGCTCGCATCGACGGTGCTTCCGGATGGCAGATCATGACGAAGATCAAGATCCCGATGGTTCGCGGTGCTGCGCTGTTGGCCGTCCTGCTGTCGATCATCGGCACCGTCCAGCTCTTCAACGAGCCGACGGTTCTGGCCACCGTGGCAACCTGGATGCCGCGTGACTACACCCCGATGATGATGGCCTACAACACCATGAACGGAAATATCAGCCCGAGTGGTGCCGGACCGGCCTCGGCAGTGTCCATCATGATGGCGTTGGTTGCTGGAGTGCTCGCAATGATCTATGCCCTCGTCCAGAGGAAGGCGGACTGACATGGCACACGACAAGACCGCGGTCACCAAGGACGGCATTCGCTATCGTCCGTCGCTGGCGGGGCTGCCGCCGCGCTCCATTGCTCCCTCCAAGACAGCTAGGACGATCACTTTCGTGATCCTGGCCTTCGTGGCCTGCTACTTCTTGCTTCCCATCATCTGGTTGGTCGTCGCATCAACCAAGAACAACACCGATCTCGTGAGCACCCCCGGATTCGCCTTCGGCGAGTTCAACTGGGCCACCAACTGGCATTCCCTGATGGCCTGGACCAAGGGGATGTTCCCGCGTTGGGTCCTCAACTCGCTGGTCTATTCGACCGTGGCAGGTGCTGTTGGGACGATCATTTCTGTCGCCTGCGGGTATGCGATGGCAAAGTTCCAGTTCCCGGGGCGCCGGGTGCTGCTCGTCGTCATCATGACCGGCTTGCTGATGCCGGTGGCACTGCTCACCGTTCCGCTCTACCTGCTGTTCATCAAGATGCATCTGGTCAATACCGTGTGGGCGATGATCATCCCGTCGATGGTGAGCCCCTTCGGGGTCTTCCTCGGCAACGTTTACGCCGATTCGTCGGTTCCGACTGAGCTTCTAGAGGCTGCTCGCATCGACGGGGCTGGCGAATTCCGAATCTTCTCCACGATGGTATTGCGCCTGCTGGCTCCTGCCATGGTGACGATCTTCCTGTTCATTTTCGTCGCCACGTGGAACAACTTCCTATTGCCGTTGATGATGATCACCAACGAGAGTCTGCAGCCGGTGACCCAGGGCCTCTACGGCATGATGGCCTACTTCGCCCCGGACAAGGGTGCCGTGATGCTGGCCTCTGTCATTGGTGTCATTCCGCTGGTGATTTTGTTCCTGGTGCTCCAGCGTTACTGGCAGTCCGGACTCGCCGCCGGCGCCGTCAAGGGCTGATGCCAGCTGGGGTCCGATAGGACTTCAGCAGCATGGATTCCATCCTCGGTGGGGTTCCCCCTATGGGGACCCTCGGACCGGTCAAGGGCAGCGTCGCGCCCTGAGGACGCTTGCTGACCGGCCCGATACGTCGTTGGGGCGGCGAAAATCACTCAGCGGCGCTGGGGTGAGTCATGTCGGCGGGAACGACCCACTTGTCGAAGTCCTCCTCGCTCATGCCACCGATCGTCAGAGCGGACTCACGCAGGCTGATGCCCTTGTGATGCGCGTTCTTGGCGATCTTTGAAGCCAGGTCGTAACCGATGTGACGGTTGAGAGCCGTGACCTGCATGAGGTTCTTGTCGAGATTCTCCTTGATCTTGTCGGGGTTCGGCTCGATGCCGTAGGCGCAATGCTTGTCGAAGCTGATGCACGAATCGGCGATGAGGCGGATCGACTCCAGGCAGGCGTGAGCCATGACGGGCTTGAACACGTTGAGCTGGAAGTTGCCCTGAGAACCGGCGAAACCGACCGTCGCGTCATTGCCGAACACGCGGGTGGCGACCATCGTCATGGCCTCGCACTGGGTCGGGTTGACCTTGCCAGGCATGATCGAGGAGCCGGGCTCGTTCTCGGGGATGAGGAGCTCACCGATGCCGTTGCGGGGGCCGGATGCGTACCAGCGAACGTCGTTGGCGATCTTCATGAGAGCGTCGGCGAGAACTCGTAGGGACCCGGAGACCTGCACCAGAGCGTCGTGGGCGCTCAGTGCGGCGAAGAGGTTGTCGGCCTGCTTGAACTCGATGCCGGTCTCCTCGGTCGCATGCTTGGCGACGGTCGGGCCAAAGTCGGGGTGAGCGTTGAGGCCGGTGCCGACAGCGGTGCCGCCGATGGCCAGCTCGCGAGCGCGGGAGTCGGCGTAACGGATGCCGTCGAGGGCGAAGTCGATCTGGGCGACCCAGCCGCTGATGACCTGGCCGAGCCGGATCGGGGTGGCGTCCTGCAGGTGGGTGCGGCCAACCATCACGACGTCGTCGTATTTCTTGGCCTTCTCGTCGAGGGTGTCGCGAAGCTGCTGGACGGCGGGGTACAGGCGCTCATTGAGAGCGCAGACGACGGCGATGTGCATGGCCGTCGGGAAGGTGTCGTTGGAGGACTGGCCGCGGTTGACGTGGTCGTTCGGGTGGACCGGCTTCTTCGAGCCGCGCTCGCCCCCAGCCAGCTCGATGGCGCGGTTGCTGATGACCTCGTTGGTGTTCATGTTGGACTGGGTGCCCGAACCGGTCTGGAAGACGACCAGTGGGAACTCGTCATCGAGCTTTCCGGCGATGACCTCGTCAGCGGCCTGGACGATGAGGTCGGCGACGTCGCCCGGCAGCTCACCCAGTTCCTTGTTGGCCAGTGCCGCGGACTTCTTGAGGGTTCCGAGAGCACGGATCATGTCTCGGCCCCAGACGAAGGTGTCACGACCGATCTCGAAGTTGTGAAGGGAGCGCTGTGTCTGGGCGCCCCAGTAATGCTCGGCGGGTACTTCGACCTCGCCCATGCTGTCTTTCTCAATGCGCATCTCTGCCATGCCGCAAGCCTACTTTGCAGGTGGGTGACGGGACTGGGTGGGGTGTCGGGATTTTTCGTCAATGAGTACTGGTGGCGGGAATGACGCAGGGTGTCTACTCCTGACAAATGATCTGCCGGAATGTCACGGTTCCGTGGGGGGCACGGACGAAAACTGTCATCTCGCTGGAGCCGTGAGCATTGGGGTGCAGGCATCACGTTCGGATCGACGGTTTTCGGTGGGACGGGACGAGGCCCGGGCCGTCGACTTGGGAAGATGCCTGTGGATAACGCCGAATCCCGATCGCAGGGTTATCCACAAATTTCACATTGGATGACTGAAACGCCCGCCCGGAAACGACAACTGAAGATATGGAACTAGTTGACATCCTTGAGGCCAGCGGTGGCGTGGCGAAAATCAGTTCAGTGGGCCGAGTTGCGCGACAGGCGCGTAAAGCCGCACGAGAAGGTTGGGTCATCAGACCCCTGCCACGCATCGTCATGACAACGGATGCAGTGCGGCGACCTGATGCCTGGATGCGGGCCGTCATGCTGTGGCGACCAAATGCAATCTTCACCGGGCGTGCCGCTCTCTACTTGGCGGGAATGAGAGACGTTGATGTCACGGAGATCGACGTCATAATCCCGCATGCGATGCCCCGGCTGCCAAGGAGGAGTTGGCTACGTTTTCACCGAGCCGGACGCGAGTCGATCATTGACGACCGTAATGGATTCAGGACGACTCATGCCTATACGTGCTTCTGGTTGGCCCTTCGGGGGGACTGGGAAGCGGCCACGGCATCCCTCCGCGCAGGATGGGTGAGTCCTGAGGAGCTCCGAGATGCTCGACGTCGCTTGGCCCGTAAGGTGTCGCCTGGAACCACCAAAGAGGTTTTGAGGCAGCTCCTCGATCGACCCTGGTCGGTAGCTGAACGGGAGCTTCATGCGCTCTTGCACGAGTATCGAGTCAACGGGTGGAGGGCGAATGAGAGGTTGTGGATCAACGGACGCGTGCTCTTCCCCGATCTCTGGTTCAAGCACGAGAAGGTGATCGTCGAGGTTGATGGCTACACCTTTCATGGGAAGCCCCGGGATTACGAGATGACTGCTCGGCGTCATGCGCTCCTGGCGGGGGCTGGGTGGCGTGTCATCCGCGTGACACCGATGATGATCCGCGAAGCTCCGGAGCTGGTTCTTGACACCATCAGGTCAGCATTGTGGCGTCGACATCAGGGGGTACTCGTCCCGGTGTGAGGCGCGGCTGCCGGTGCTTCGGCTGGGAGCATTGCAGCGTGCCCTAGATGGGTTGACGCGGGTGCGAAAACTGTCATCTCAAGAAGGGGCGGAGCAGGTTCGTGTAGATCCCCTGGAGCACTGGAGACTTTTCATGCTGCACAGTGAGAATCGGCCACATGTCGAAGGTTGTCAGTCCTGAGAGAAGAGGGACGAGGCGGACAGACACGAGCCGTGGTCCTCCGAGGCGTCATGAAGGGGCATGGTCGATGATTCGCGGGTCATGGAAATGGCAGCCGAACCGCGATGCATGTCGTCAAAACGACGATCCTTGACGAGTTTTGCTGTGCCAAGGCTGCTGGGGGATTTCGTGCCTGCGGTAGAGGAGGTCTTCCGGGGATTAGAGGAAGTTTTCGGGGATGTCGATGGATGCGCGCCCTGCACAAGGAGAGCGGAGGGTGCGTCGGGAGCTGGAAGACTCGCTGCGTCGAAACGAGGGGCAGCGACCTCGGACGGAAGGGGTTCGTAATTGTCAATCCCCGAGGATTCGGGGACGTCTTCACCTGAATCTGGGGCAGGAGGCGACGAGCACTGCGAATACGACGGTGTCGGAAGGGTCTGATGAGGGTGAGGACGTGCAGGTTCGTCGTGCTTCTCGGAGTCGTCAGAAATACCTGAGAGCGCGTCGGTCAGGGCGGTGAAGGAATCGCTGAGCAACTTGTCAGCTGAGAGGTCCGACAGCGGGTCAGTAACTTTCGCCGATGTGTGAGGCCGCCGCTCGATGACCTTCTTCTGCCCCAAGGAACCAGGACTCAGGATCCGCAGTTCTTGGTCGTCCGAGCCAGATTCGTGTTCGTAATCCCAACCGGTCTTGCGTTTTTTCTTGTCCTTCTGCGCCTGGACGATCCACATGATCACCGTTGCGAACAGCACCAAGCCGATGATCCCATCGAAGGCGCTGTCTTTCATGATGAAAAGGAGAATGGTGAGGAAGACTATCGCCGACGAGTGTCTGCTAGCTGACGAGCCCTTGCCCGAGGTGCCCTTGCTACCGGTGGCCATGTCACGAGGATACGTGATTGGTGTCCCCGACACCCTGCCGGCAGAAATGGAAAAGGATCACCTGAAGTGACCGTGTGCCGTCCTAGCTGCGTGCGAGAACGAGACGATTCCTAGGATTACTCACATGACACACGATCCCGTGACACAACGAGCTCCTCGCAAGGCCGTCATCATGGCTCGAGGCCTGGGAACCCGCATGCGCAAGGCCGCTGTGGGCGTCTCCCTCACTGCAGAACAGGCAAGCGCCGCACAGGCAGGCGTCAAGGCAATGATCAGTCTGGATGGCCGTCCGTTCCTCGATTATGTGATTTCTTCCCTCGCAGATGCCGGGTTTGACCAATTCTGTCTGGTGATCGGTCCGGAGCACGATCTGATTCGCAATTACTACGACTCTTGCGAGAAGTCACGAGTCGAGATCACATATGCGATTCAGGAGCAGCCGCTAGGTACTGCTGATGCGGTTGCAGCCGCCGAGGCGGGTGCGGTAGCGCCCGCGGAGGACTTAGGCGGTGATGACAGAGTCCTTGTTGTGAACTCGGACAATTTCTACCCCGAGGACGCTGTTGCCAGGCTTCGCGAAGTACCCGCATCTGCGACGCTCGGCTTCACGAAGCGTGCCATGATCGATCAGTCCAACATCGACCCGGAGCGTATTCGTGCCTTCGCTCTGCTGGATTCTGACGATTCTGGTCAGCTCGCCGATATCATCGAGAAGCCGGCCCCCGAAGTTGTTGACGCTGCTGGGGAGACCGCGTTGGTCTCGATGAACTGCTTCCTGCTTACCCCGAGAATTTTCGAAGCCTGTCGTTCCATCGAGAAGTCTGCGCGTGGTGAGTACGAGATCGTCGATGCGGTGCGGTGGATGGTCGAGCAAGGCGAGCGGTTTGCCGTTGTTCCCGTCGAAGCGGGCGTTCTTGACATGTCGAACCGTGGAGACATCGCCTCGGTGGTTGACGCGCTCGGTGGTCGCGAGGTGAAACTATGACGCGGTGGTTCGTTCCAGGGCGTATCGAGGTCCTCGGGAAGCACACCGATTACGCCGGTGGGTCGACGTTGGTGGCCGCAGTGGATCGCGGCGTTACAATTTCGGTGGAGCCAGGGGACAGGGGGCTCACGGCATCGACCGACGCAGCTCCCGGTGAGTTGTCGTTGAAAGCTGGCTACGATCCAAAATTGCCGGCAGGGCATTGGGGCAGGTACGCGCAGGCCGTACTCGATCGCCTGACGGCCAATTTTGGAGACCTGGCCCCGGCGAGGATCCGGTTGACCTCCGACCTGCCGCTTGCCAGCGGGATGAGCTCCTCGTCAGCTCTGGTCAGCGCGATTGTGCTTGGTCTGGCCGATTTCAACGGGCTGTCGGATACCACTGCTTGGCAAGACAACATCACCGATGACGTTGACCTGGCAGGATACCTGGCCTGCCACGAGAACGGCATGACCTTCAAGAACCTTGCTGGTGCCGCTGGCGTGGGAACTTTTGGCGGCTCAGAGGACCACACGGCGATGGTGTGCAGCGAGGACGGTCAACTCGGGCAATTCCGCTTCTGCCCGATCCGACTGGAGAGACGAGTCCCGTTCCCCGAGGACATGTCGTTCGTCGTCATTGTTTCTGGGGTGGCGGCTGAGAAGACCGGAGCTGCGCGGGATCTCTACAACGCAGCGTCCCTGGCAACTCGGGAGATCGTCAGTCGGTGGAATTCGAACACTGGTCGTCATGACGCGGTCATCGGCGATGTCCTTGCCGTTGATCCTGACGCCGAGAAGCTTTACGAGGTGGTGCGGGATCGAGAGGACCTCACCCGACGCCTGGATCATTTCCTGACCGAGTCCGAAAAGATCATCCCGGAGGCGTCCAAGGCGCTATCGTGTGGCGACCTCGAGGAGTTCGGTCGAATGGCCCAGGAATCTCAGCGAGCGGCCGAGGATCTTCTTGGCAACCAGGTTCCGCAGACCGCCGTCTTGGCGCGCATCGCGCATGATCTCGGAGCGGTTGGTTCAACCTCCTTTGGTGCTGGTTTTGGCGGCTCGGTGTGGGCGTTGGTTCCGTCCGCGGAGGCGAAGGAGTTCGCCGAAAAATGGATCACCTCGTATCGCGACGAGTACCCGGAAGAAGCGTCCCAAGCGACGACTGTCGTCACCCGTCCGGGACCCTCTGCTCGGCGCCTGGACTGAAAAGCCGGGAGTCCGCTCATCGCCATCTCGCCATCGCGCAGGTGTGGTGAGCGGATCTTCGTGACCGCGGTCGTCCTGGAACCTGAAGGCGTTTTCCAGCTTATTCTTGAATCGTGGCGGACGAGATCGAATTTGGCACTGGCGGCTGGCGAGCGATCATCGCGGATACCTTCAACCTTCTACAGCTCGCGC
>OCLO01000088.1_pt1 | contig 20824 bp, 19 predicted proteins | sample 1481391 | NCBI WGS metagenome assembly OCLO01 (sample SAMN00990124, study PRJEB22392) | human gut metagenome | reverse complement strand
ACCCCACTTTAAATAGTAGTGAGATTAAAAAATCTTTATATAAAATGATTATATACTTTGATGATATTACCAAATCAGTTAGTGATAAGTGTGGCTTAATTTACGATGGAAAGCAATATTTAGAAGTGAAAAAGTATATAGGATTTGACTATATTAATTAGATTTAAAAATAGAAGAAAGAAACTTATTCTAAGTTCTGATTTATTTATAAGACGGATTTAAAATACAAGAAGCTGGAAAGTCTACTCCTCTCTATAACTATAAAAAATAGCTATTAAAAATCTATCGTCATAGATTTCTTCATAGCAAACCTTAGCTAATTAAAGGTCCTGAGGAATAAATTTTATCAAATAATTGGAATGAAAAATTAAATATGATACGATTTCGTCGGGATGCTAATAAGGGATTGTTTAATTTCTGAATAAGGAGTTTTACAATGTACATGATTAAAAATTCAAGAATAATAAAAGGTTCGCTTGCTTTTGCTCTTGTTTCTGGCGTGATTGTATGTTCAGGGTTAACTAGTGAGCATTCTTATGCAAAAGAAAATAATGTCATGCATGCATCTGCAAATAGTTCAGGTGAAATCGTTAAATTGAATGATAATACCGCTAGAATTGATTTGAAAAAAGGTATTGATTATAGTGTTGACAAAAATGGAGTGGCAACACTAAAAGATGTAAAGACTGGTAAAAAGGAAATTTTGCCATCAACTGCAAAAGATAAAAATGGTAAAAATGTTACGTTAATTTATTTTGAAAAAGACGGTAAATTAGGTTTTTATGTGCAGAAAACACAAAAAGAACGTGGAGTAGGGAAATGCGTTTCTGGTATAGCGGGTGGCGCAGTGACAGGAGGCACTACTTTAGGTCTTGCAGGTGCAGGAGTAGGAACAGTTACTATTCCAGTAATTGGGACAGTTAGTGGAGGCGTAGTTGGAGCTGTTGGTGGTGCTGTCGGCGGTGGTCTAACCGGTGGAGCCACATTCTGCTAATAGTGTAGGAGTGATACCATGGAAAAATTATTTAATATATGGGTGTGTTTGTTCTTATTTTTAGTAATAATATCATGGGTGATAATTAGTATAAAATTTGGTAATATCAGCACGACGCAAATATTAATTTCTAATCTGTTTATATTTATCGCTTATATACTATATTTAGTTAAGTTCATTCGTTTCAAAAAAAGATGAAAATAGGTTTTTTGACCAAAACCTAATTGTGATAGCATATGAAAAATGAGTAGTTTATCATTTTTTAGTCTAATATACTACAAAAATTTTACTTATGAAGCGAAAATAACGTGCAAGTAACGTGCAAATAAAAAAAACGACCTAAATCCCTTTAAAAACAAGGATTAGGTCGTATTTATTTGATACTGAAATTGTCTAACGAAAATAACATGCAAGTAACGTGCAAATAAAAATCAAGAGTAATATGATATATATTATATGCCTAGGTAAAGTTTACGAACCTACAGATTTGAAATATTCTTCAGCAACTCCGTCTTTTATAATTCTTGAAATAACTGAGGTTTTTATTTTTACGTTGTTTTGAATTGTCTAAAATAGTCATACATAATCTGTTTAACCCCTTACTTAAGCTTGTAAAATGCGGAAATAAGTTTTCCTTTTTTAGTTATTTTTTCTTGGTATATTTTAAATCCACAATTATTGCAATAAAATTCTTTCAAATTCTTATTATCATACCAATCAACACAAACATGTCTTAGTGCAGTACGATCATAAATTTCAGAAGCAATAGATAAGGCATAGTCCATTACAATTTCTCCTGGTATATGCTTTTTGTGTTTATCGCTCCTACCTAATTTAGTTATTAATAATGCTTGAAATTCTCCATTCTTTTTAGCATCAGACGAGATTTTTCTTTTTTCGTTTTTCCACTAACGTCTTTTTCAAGCTTTATATTTACAATTTTTAAGAAGAAGTATCCCATTATTTCAAGGTCTGATTTATCTATAATTAAATACGTACGTAAGGAATTTTGATCGTTCATTTTTATTGCTTTATGTTTTAGGAAATGTGCTATTGAAGGGTTTAAAGATGTTTGGAATTTCTTGGTTTCTTGACTTATATAGTTATGAAAGAGGGGGTGGTCCTTTATTAAATTTCTGAGATCAGAAATGCTATAAATAAAGTGATTAAGATTTTTTGTTTTCATGTAATTTAAGAAATGGATTTGTTTTTTGTGGGTTATTTTTAATTCTATTATGAAATGGTTTGAATTTTGCAGTTGCAAATATGATAGCTGCTTCTTTTGACAAAGTAATAGAACCTTTTTCTTCTGATACCATGATATTCAACCCTTGTACAATTCAATTTAAGTCTTATAAAATAATTTTACTATACAAAATATATTGTGTAAATAGTTTCTTATTGTTACCAAATAATATGTTTGGAAGCGTTATGTAATGCCAATCAACACCGAAGTTCTCATGTCCTCTTTCCTTTTACGACTACATATATTGTTAATAATATTGAAATAATAAACTGATAGTGATAATATTTATTTAACTGATCCATGAGAGTAGGAACCCCATCATACGGGAATTTCGAAATCATGGGTTTTTTGTTTTAAAGGATTGATGCAATAGATAAAGTAGCCATTCTAATATATGGAGTATTTATCAGCTGAAAATTAAATCAGATATGGGTTTTCTTCATTAAATAATTTTTCTATAAGGAAACAGAGGCAACGCTACTGTCACCTCTGCTTGAAATAATTAGGATGAAATACTCTGAGTCTAAAGTCCACACACAATTCGCTCAAATCCTCCAAACCTCCGACTACATCTCCAACCCCCCAAACACCAATACTTACCAAAGCATTGATATGAGTGCCAATACTGGCAATGTGCCTTGTTTGAAAAAGATACTAATATTGCTTGAAAGGCCACCATAAATAGCAACGCCAATGATATACACTAAAATAGCTGCGCATATTTCTTTTGGATTACTGCTGATAAACAAACCGTATATTAGCAAAACTCCGATTAAACCGTTATATACGCCTTGGTTCTTCAAAAGTAGGTTAATATTTTTGTCTTTCAATTTATCGACGCTTATATTAAATGTCTCGCTAGTCTTTTTGGAAGTTGTAGCAATCGTTTCAAGGTACATAATATAGAAAAACTCTAATGCCACAAATATGATTAAAATTGTTGAGATGATATTCACTATAACGCTCCTTTATTATTAAATATTTTCTTGTAAAAATGATTGCAGTGTCTGTGGTTGATCATTGACTAATTGTTGGAAATCATTGGATTCTTGGTCTAATAGTCCTCTTGCTCCTGCGTCGTACATTGATGCCAATAATGCACCAAAGCCTTTAGGTTCATCGTACATTTCTGCAAATGTCTCTAATGAAACGGGCTCATATTTAATTTCTGTGCCTGATGCCTCAGATAAAATTGCAGCAAGTTCTTTCATATCATAACTGTAGCCTGATAATAAGTAGCGTTTGCCCCAAGTATCTGGATTTTTAATAATAGCAATGACACCTCTAGCTATATCATTTCTAGTAATATAATTAATACGACCATCACCAGCTGGATAAATCAGTTTATGCATATTCATCAATTCTGGTAAATATGGTTTAAGTGGATCCATGTACATTGCCATTCTTACATACGTATAGTCAATGCCACTTGTTGCCAATAGACGTGCTGCATAACCAAAATAAGGACTCATATGGAATGGATTATTATGCTGATCTGCGTAATAACCTATGAAAATGATATGAGCAACGCCGCTCTGCTTTGCCGCATATACTAAATTTTCCACTTCAGGAATACGTTTGAATGATGGATGGATAATACTTGGAATAAACACAACGGTATCCATTCCTTTAAATGCTTCTACCATGCTTTCTTGATTAAAATAATCTAATTGTCGAACAGGAACTTTTCCGCGCCAATCTTCTGGAACTTTCTCAACATTTCTAACACCAATGTGAAAATGATCTATGTGATTTGCAATGGCTTGATTTGTAATATGTGTGCCTAAATGACCTGTAGCACCTGTTAACATAATATTCATTCACTTCATCTCCTAATCTTTATATACATAACATAATACTTATTTGATGGTTTTCAAAACATTTGATTTTATAAAAAATTCTAATCTGTATTTATTGTCGACGTGTATAGTAAATACGTAAATATTATTAATGTTGAAAATGCCGTAATGACGCGTTTTAGTTGATGTGTATCACTAATATCATTGAAAATTTTAATCAGGTACTACGACAATATGATGTCTGTTTTGTGTCTGAAAGTTTTACAGTTTTTAAAATAAAAATGGTATAAAGTGTGATTTGTATAAAAAAGAGTCTCGACGGATAAGAATTGATTAATAACAGTTAGCATTTTATTAATTACCTTAACAATGATTCAAGTTTAGTTAAATGAGGTTTAATTTGAAAGGGGATAGCGCCTCAATATAATGTAGGTAGATTGTTCATATTACGTAATTGAAAAATCAAATTTAAATAGATTGGGGCTAAAAATTATGAAATTTAAAGCGATAGCAAAAGCAAGTTTAGCATTGGGAATGTTAGCAACAGGTGTAATTACATCGAATGTACAATCAGTACAAGCGAAAGCAGAAGTTAAACAACAAAGTGAATCAGAGTTAAAACACTATTATAATAAACCAATTTTAGAGCGTAAAAATGTGACTGGATTTAAATATACTGATGAGGGTAAACACTATTTAGAAGTCACAGTAGGGCAACAGCATTCTCGAATCACTTTACTTGGATCTGATAAAGATAAATTTAAAGACGGAGAAAACTCAAATATAGATGTGTTTATCCTTAGAGAAGGTGACAGTAGACAAGCAACAAATTACTCAATTGGTGGCGTTACAAAATCAAATAGTGTGCAGTATATTGATTATATCAATACGCCAATTTTAGAAATCAAGAAAGATAATGAAGATGTACTTAAAGATTTTTACTACATTTCAAAAGAAGACATCTCATTAAAAGAACTTGATTATAGATTACGAGAACGTGCAATTAAGCAACATGGCTTGTATTCAAATGGTCTTAAACAAGGTCGAATTACAATTACAATGAAAGATGGCAAATCACATACTATCGATTTAAGTCAAAAACTTGAAAAAGAACGTATGGGTGATTCTATCGACGGCAGACAAATACAAAAAATTCTAGTAGAAATGAAATAATACTTTCTAATAACAAAGCGCTATGTTGAATAGTGCTTGTTATGGAAATATATGGAAGTTAAGCGACGTACTGTTGCTTAGCTTCTTTTTTTGATGGGAAAAACGACCTAAAACTCACACAAACAGTCGCACCACGCATTATCTTTTGCTTAAATAACTTAATCATATTTTATGAATAGTTAAAAACAGGTTAATGTGAATATCAGCACACAGCTCCTATAATATGGGTGTATGGTTCAAGTTACGTAATAAGACAATCTAATTATAATAGATTGGAGCATACAACTATGAAAATGAAATCAATTGCAAAAATAAGTTTGTTATTAGGAATATTAGCAACAGGTGTAAGCACTACAACGGAAAAACCAGTTCATGCCGAAAAGAAACCTATTGTAATAAGTGAAAATAGCAAAAAATTAAAAGCTTATTATAATCAACCTAGTATTGAATATAAAAATGTGACAGGTTATATCAGTTTCATTCAACCAAGTATTAAATTTATGAATATCATAGATGGTAATTCTGTTAATAATATTGCTTTAATTGGCAAAGATAAGCAACATTATCATACGGGTGTACATCGTAATCTTAATATATTTTACGTTAATGAGGATAAGAGATTTGAAGGTGCAAAGTACTCTATTGGGGGTATCACGAGTGCAAACGATAAAGCTGTCGACCTAATAGCAGAAGCAAGAGTTATTAAAGAAGATCATACTGGTGAATATGATTATGACTTTTTCCCATTTAAAATAGATAAAGAAGCGATGTCATTGAAAGAGATTGATTTTAAATTAAGAAAATACCTTATTGATAATTATGGTCTTTACGGTGAAATGAGTACAGGAAAAATTACAGTCAAAAAGAAATACTATGGAAAGTATACATTTGAATTGGATAAAAAGTTACAAGAAGACCGTATGTCCGATGTTATCAATGTCACAGATATTGATAGAATTGAAATCAAAGTTATAAAAGCATAACACATATACTTGATGACGAAATAAGTTGAAATTGAAATAGAGAGGTTAAGTGACGATCAAACGTTGCTTAACTTCTTTTTAATGCTTAAAAATCATTTCAAAGGCACATAGAAACGCTATATTAACCTCATAATCACTCATTATTTTTTGCTTAAATTACTTAATAATACTTCAATAATTGTTAAAAGGGGTTTAATGTGATTATCTTAGAATGCCATCTATAATGATGTTGTATGATTCAAATTACGTAAAAAGACAATCGAATATAATATAGATTGGAGCATACAATTATGAAAATGAGAACAATTGCTAAAACCAGTTTAGCACTAGGGCTTTTAACAACAGGCGCAATTACAGTAACGACGCAATCGGTCAAAGCAGAAAAAGTACAATCAACTATAGTTGACAAAGTACCAACGCTTAAAGCAGAGCGATCAGCAATGATAAACATAACAACAGGTGCAAATACAGGGGCAACGCAAGCAGCTAACACAAGACAAGAACGCATGCCTAAACTCGAAAAGGCACCAAATACTAATGAGGAAAAAACTTCAATTTCCAAAATAGAAAAAATATCACAACCTAAACAAGAAGCGCAGAAATCGCTTAATATATCCACAACGCCAGCGCCTAAACAAGAACATTCACAAACGACAACCGAATCCACAACGCAGCAAACTAAAGTGACAACACCTCCATCAACAAACACGCAGCAAACTAAAGTGACAACACCTCCATCAACAAACACGCCACAACCAATGCAATCTACTAAATCAGACACACCACAATCTCCAACCATAAAACAAGCACAAACAGATATGACTCCTAAATATGAAGATTTAAGAGCGTATTACACGAAACCGAGTTTTGAATTTGAAAAGCAGTTTGGATTTATGCTCAAACCATGGACGACGGTTAGGTTTATGAATGTTATTCCAAATAGGTTCATCTATAAAATAGCTTTAGTTGGAAAAGATGAGAAAAAATATAAAGATGGACCTTACGATAATATCGATGTATTTATCGTTTTAGAAGACAATAAATATCAATTAAAAAAATATTCTGTCGGTGGCATCACGAAGACTAATAGTAAAAAAGTTGATCACAAAGCAGAATTAAGCGTTACTAAAAAAGATAATCAAGGTATGATTTCACATGATGTTTCAGAATACATGATTACTAAGGAAGAGATTTCCTTGAAAGAGCTTGATTTTAAATTGAGAAAGCAACTCATTGAAAAACATAATCTTTACGGTAACATGGGTTCAGGAACAATCGTTATTAAAATGAAAAACGGTGGGAAGTATACGTTTGAATTACACAAAAAACTGCAAGAGCATCGTATGGCAGATGTCATAGAAGGTACAAACATTGATAAAATTGAAGTGAATATAAAATAATCATGACGTTCTCTAAATAGAAGCTGTCATCGGAAAAACAAGAAGTTAAGTGACAACGGTTTACATGTTGCTTAGCTTCTTTTATTATGCGCAATGATGTAAAAAAACGAATATTCATTTGTTTGTAAAAGTGGCATTTCTATGTCTTAAAAGTGACGAAACTTCAAATGTGCCAAGTGTTGAATCACATCAAAATCATTTTTATTTAACGAACATTATGGATTTCTTAATTTACTTAACGATGATTCAAATATAGTTAAACAAGGTTTAATGTGAATGGAGCAATACGCCATCTATAATAAAGCTGTATGATTCAATGAATGTAATCGAACAAATCTAATAATTACGAATGGAGCATACAACTATGAAAATAACAATGATTGCTAAAACAAGTTTAGCACTAGGCCTTTTAACAACAGGTGTAATCACAACGACAACGCAAGCAGCAAAAGCGTCAACACCATCTTCCACTAAAGTGGAAGCACCACAATCAACACCGCCCTCAACTAAAGTAGAAGCACCGCAATCAAAACCAAACGCGACAACACCATCTTCCACTAAAGTGGAAGCACCGCAACAAACAGCAAATGCGACAACACCGCCTTCAACTAAAGTGACAACACCTCCATCAACAAACACGCCACAACCAATGCAATCTACTAAATCAGACACACCACAATCGCCAACCACAAAACAAGTACCAACAGAAATAAATCCTAAATTTAAAGATTTAAGAGCGTATTATACGAAACCAAGTTTAGAATTTAAAAATGAAATTGGTATTATTTTAAAAAAATGGACGACAATAAGATTTATGAATATTGTTCCAGATTATTTCATATATAAAATTGCTTTAGTTGGTAAAGACGATAAAAAATATGGTGAAGGAGTACATAGGAATGTCGATGTATTTGTCGTTTTAGAAGAAAATAATTACAATCTGGAAAAATATTCTGTCGGTGGTATCACAAAGAGTAATAGTAAAAAAGTTGATCACAAAGCAGGAGTAAGAATTACTAAGGAAGATAATAAAGGTATAATCTCTCATGATGTTTCAGAATTCAAGATTACTAAAGAGCAGATTTCCTTGAAAGAACTTGATTTTAAATTGAGAAAACAACTTATTGAAAAAAATAATCTGTACGGTAACGTTGGTTCAGGTAAAATTGTTATTAAAATGAAAAACGGTGGAAAGTACACGTTTGAATTGCACAAAAAATTACAAGAAAATCGCATGGCAGATGTCATAGATGGCACTAATATTGATAACATTGAAGTGAATATAAAATAATCATGACATTCTCTAAATAGAAGCTGTCATCGGAAAAACAAGAAGTTAAGTGACAACGGCCTACATGTTGCTTAGCTTCTTTTGTTATGTTCGATGATTTGAGAACCCGAATTTTCGATGGGTCCAAATATGACGTGGAAGAGTCCTGAATTTATCTGTAAATCCCTATCTATCGGGTGTGGATCACAACGGAATCAGTTTTATTTAACGAACATTATAGATTCCTTAATTTACTTAATAATGATTCAATGATTATTAAACATGGTTTAATGTGAAAGGTCAAATACGCCAACTATAATAAAGCTGTATGATTCAATAGACGTAAGCGAACAAATCTAATAATTACGAATGGAGCATACAACTATGAAAATGACAGCAATTGCGAAAGCAAGTTTAGCACTAGGTATTTTAGCAACAGGAACAATAACATCAACGCATTAAACTGTAAATGCGAGTGAACATGAAGCAAAATATGAAAATGTGACAAAAGATATTTTTGACTTAAGAGATTACTATAGTGGCGCAAGTAAGGAACTTAAAAATGTTACTGGTTATCGTTATAGCAAAGGTGGCAAGCATTACCTTATCTTTGATAAAAATAGAAAATTCACAAGAGTACAGATATTTGGTAAAGATATTGAAAGATTTAAAGCACGCAAAAATCCGGGATTAGACATATTTGTTGTTAAAGAAGCGGAAAACCGTAATGGCACAGTGTTTTCATATGGTGGTGTCACTAAGAAAAATCAAGACGCTTATTATGATTATATAAACGCACCAAGATTTCAAATCAAGAGAGATGAAGGTGACGGTATTGCTACGTACGGTAGAGTACACTACATTTATAAAGAAGAGATTTCACTTAAAGAACTCGACTTTAAATTGAGACAGTATTTAATTCAAAATTTTGATCTGTATAAAAAGTTTCCTAAAGATAGTAAGATAAAAGTGATAATGAAAGATGGCGGCTATTATACGTTTGAACTTAATAAAAAATTACAAACAAATCGCATGAGTGACGTCATTGACGGTAGAAATATTGAAAAAATAGAAGCCAACATTAGATAATTCAATGAAATATGGATAATAGTAAAATATGGATAGTATAGAGGAGTTAGGCAACATAAGTTGCTTAGCTTCTTTTTTGTGTTGGAGAGATGAAAATGAAGCGGGTTCATGATCAAAACTTGTGGAAATAGTTGATACTTATAGATGCGTGATGTCGCTTTAGTGACATGAAACAATGTGGAAAACATAATTAAATTGAGGGAAAGTGTGAATAGTTAAAAAATTAGCATTGTGTTATAAAAAATAATTAATACTGTTAGGATTTCATTAACTAACTTAACGTTGGTTCAAAAATAGTTAAAAAGAGGTTAATTCATAGCGCAGTATCTCGCTTATATAATGATAGTAGATTGTTCGTATTACGTAATTGAATTAATCATATAAAAATATATTAAGACAAAATTTATAAATAGATTGGGAGAATAGTACTATGAAATTAAAAACGTTAGCTAAAGCAACATTGGCATTAGGCTTATTAACTACTGGTGTGATTACATCAGAAGGCCAAGCAGTTCAAGCAAAAGAAAAGCAAGAGAGAGTACAACATTTATATGATATTAAAGACTTACATCGATACTACTCATCAGAAAGTTTTGAATTCAGTAATATTAGTGGTAAGGTTGAAAACTATAACGGTTCTAACGTTGTACGCTTTAACCAAGAAAAACAAAATCACCAATTATTCTTATTAGGAAAAGATAAAGAAGAATATAAAGAAGGTATTGAAGGCAAAGATGTCTTTGTGGTAAAAGAATTAATTGATCCAAACGGTAGATTATCTACTGTTGGTGGTGTAACGAAGAAAAATAACCAATCTTCTGAAACTAATATACATTTATTAGTTAATAAATTGGACGGAGGAAATTTAGACGCTACAAATGACTCATTTTTAATTAATAAAGAAGAAGTTTCACTGAAAGAACTTGATTTCAAAATTAGAAAGCAATTAGTTGAAAAATACGGTTTATATCAAGGTACGTCTAAATACGGTAAAATCACTATCATCTTGAACGGCGGGAAAAAGGAAGTAATTGATTTAGGTGATAAATTGCAATTCGAGCGCATGGGTGATGTGTTGAATAGTAAGGATATTAATAAAATTGAAGTGACTTTGAAACAAATTTAAAGTAAGTAATCAATGACTCGAAAGTAATAAATTTGAAGCAGCTTAACGATGAAATGTTGAATAAATACGTACATCCTCCAAAAAGGGGCGTATCTAAATCAACAGTGTCGTTAGGCTGTTTTTATGTTTTATAACGCAGGGTATAAGCATACTAAAAATTCAAATTACTCCTGAAAGTGATGTCCACTGAATATTAATTAGAACTTCATTAACCATGATTTAAGTTTAATTAAACGAGTGTTAATGTCAGTCTGTCTCAAAGCCCTTTATAATAAATGTGTATTATTCAAATTACGTAATAAAAGCAATCCAATATATTAAGATTGGAGCACATGAATATGAAATTTACAGTGATAGCTAAAGCGATATTTGTATTAGGAATATTAACAACAAGTGCAATGATAACAGAAAATCAATCGGTTAATGCAAAAGGAAAGTATGAAAAAATGAACCGTTTATATGATACAAACAAGTTACATCAATACTATTCAGGACCTAGTTATGAGTTAACAAATGTTAGTGGCCAAAGTCAAGGTTATTATGACTCTAACGTTTTGCTTTTTAACCAACAAAATCAAAAGTTCCAAGTGTTTTTATTGGGAAAAGATGAAAATAAATACAAAGAAAAAACGCATGGCCTCGATGTCTTTGCGGTACCAGAATTAGTAGATTTAGATGGAAGAATATTTAGTGTTAGTGGTGTAACAAAGAAAAACGTAAAATCAATATTTGAGTCTCTAAGAACGCCAAACTTACTTGTTAAAAAAATAGACGATAAAGACGGTTTTTCTATTGATGAATTTTTCTTTATTCAAAAGGAAGAAGTGTCATTGAAGGAACTTGATTTTAAAATAAGAAAACTGTTAATTAAAAAATACAAATTGTATGAAGGGGCAGCTGATAAAGGTAGAATTGTTATTAATATGAAAGATGAAAATAAGTATGAAATTGATTTAAGTGATAAATTAGATTTCGAGCGTATGGCAGATGTCATTAATAGTGAACAAATTAAAAACATCGAAGTGAATTTGAAATAATCAATGATATATATAGAATGAAAGCTTAAGAAGCGGTTTAATAATCCCATGTTTAATGATTTTGATACGTGTTTTTATAATAAAAACATATCGAACATTGACTACGTTATTAAGCTGCTTTTTTGTACACTTTGTAACGAATAACTTAAGATTTAAAACTAATCGGAAAGAACAATGATTCCCCCAAAAAAAATTTATGTTGCTATTAAAAATCAGTTAATACGAATGTTAAAATACGTTTGATTTTCATTAATAATGATTCAAGTTTATTTAAATGAGCGTTAATGTCAGTCTGTTTTGATGCACCTTATAATAAAGACAGATAGTTCAAATTACGTAATCATAACAATCCAATATATCAAGATTGGAGCAAATAAATATGAAATTTACAGAATTAGCAAAAGCAACATTAGCATTAGGAATATTAACTACAGGTGTGTTTACAGCAGAAAGTAAAGCTGTTCACGCGAAAGTAGAACTTGATGAGACACAACGCAAATATTATATCAATATGCTACATCAATACTATTCTGAAGAAAGTTTTGAACCAACAAACATTAGTGTTAAAAGCGAAGATTACTATGGATCTAACGTTTTAAACTTTAACCAACGAAATAAAGCTTTTAAAGTATTTTTACTTGGTGACGATAAAAATAAATATAAAGAAAAAACACATGGCCTTGATGTCTTTGCAGTACCTGAATTAATAGATATAAAAGGTGGTATATATAGCGTTGGCGGTATAACAAAGAAAAATGTGAGATCAGTGTTTGGATTTGTAAGTAATCCAAGTCTACAAGTTAAAAAAGTTGATGCTAAAAATGGCTTTTCGATAAACGAGTTGTTTTTTATTCAAAAGGAAGAAGTTTCATTGAAGGAACTGGACTTTAAAATAAGAAAACTCTTAATCGAAAAATATAGATTGTATAAAGGAACGTCAGATAAAGGTAGAATCGTTATTAATATGAAAGACGAAAAGAAGCATGAAATTGATTTAAGTGAAAAATTAAGTTTTGATCGTATGTTTGATGTAATGGATAGTAAGCAAATTAAAAATATTGAAGTGAATTTGAATTAGTTCGAGTTAATAGCATAATAGCTTAAGAAGCGGCTTAACGACAAAATGTGAATTGGCATTTGTGTCCTTATATAAGGAACTGTGTTAAATACATTACTGTTGTTAAGTTGTTTTTGTAATTCAAAGAGCAGAACAGAGTAACATCATCAGTTGTAGTAAACGATAATCCGGTAAAACAACTAAATGAAATAATGAAAGTCATTTAACCTGAACATTAAAATATATTTGTTTTTCATTAAGAATAATTCAAGTATATTTAAATCGAGGTTAATTATCGTATGAAACGATGCACGTTATAATAAAAATGTATGATTCAAATTACGTAATGAAAACAATCCAATATATTAAGATTGGAGCAAAACAATATGAAATTAACAGCGATAGCTAAAGCTGCATTAGCTTTAGGAATTTTAACAACAGGAACTTTAACAACAGAAGTTCATTCAGGTCATGCAAAACAAAATCAAAAGTCAGTAAATAAACATGACAAGGAAGCATTATACCGATACTACACTGGAAAGACTATGGAAATGAAAAATATTAGTGCTTTGAAACATGGTAAAAATAACTTGCGTTTTAAGTTTAGAGGTATTAAGATTCAAGTTTTACTGCCTGGAAATGATAAAAGTAAATTTCAACAGCGTAGTTATGAGGGGTTAGATGTGTTTTTTGTTCAAGAAAAAAGAGATAAGCACGATATATTTTATACTGTTGGTGGTGTAATACAGAATAATAAAACATCTGGAGTTGTCAGTGCACCAATATTAAATATTTCAAAAGAAAAGGGTGAAGATGCTTTTGTGAAAGGTTACCCTTATTACATTAAAAAAGAAAAAATAACACTAAAAGAGCTGGATTATAAGTTGAGAAAGCATCTAATTGAAAAATACGGACTTTATAAAACAATCTCAAAAGATGGTAGGGTCAAAATTAGCTTGAAAGATGGCAGTTTTTATAACCTTGATTTAAGATCTAAATTAAAATTTAAATATATGGGGGAAGTCATAGAAAGCAAACAAATTAAAGATATTGAAGTTAACTTAAAGTAAATAATTACGAATAATAAAAAGTAATTGAAGCGGCTTAACGGTGAAATGTAAATTGGTGCGCATAGCTTATACAAAAAGGATGCATCAATCGATATCGTCGTTAAGCCGTTTTTGTTTGTGTGTCATGAATCCTATCCCAATCTCCATGAATATAAAAATTCCACCACCAACATCAAAATTCTCCACATCGCAACATAACCAAATGTTATAATAAATCTATTACACAAAGAGATAAATTACTTATTCAAAGGCGGAGGAATCACATGTCTATTACTGAAAAACAACGTCAGCAACAAGCTGAATTACATAAAAAATTATGGTCGATTGCGAATGATTTAAGAGGGAACATGGATGCGAGTGAATTCCGTAATTACATTTTAGGCTTGATTTTCTATCGCTTCTTATCTGAAAAAGCGGAACAAGAATATGCAGATGCCTTGTCAGGTGAAGACATCACGTATCAAGAAGCATGGGCAGACGAAGAATACCGTGAAGACTTAAAAGCAGAATTAATTGATCAAGTCGGTTACTTCATTGAGCCACAAGATTTATTCAGTGCGATGATTCGTGAAATTGAAACGCAAGATTTCGATATCGAACATCTCGCAACGGCGATTCGTAAAGTTGAAACATCAACACTAGGTGAAGAAAGTGAAAATGACTTTATCGGACTGTTCAGCGATATGGACTTAAGTTCAACGCGACTAGGTAACAATGTCAAAGAACGTACTGCTTTAATCTCTAAAGTCATGGTTAATCTTGACGACTTACCATTCGTTCACAGTGACATGGAAATTGATATGTTAGGTGATGCATACGAATTTCTTATCGGGCGCTTTGCGGCGACAGCGGGTAAAAAAGCAGGCGAGTTCTATACACCACAACAAGTATCTAAGATACTGGCGAAGATTGTCACAGACGGTAAAGATAAATTACGTCACGTGTATGACCCAACATGTGGTTCAGGTTCATTACTGTTACGTGTTGGTAAAGAGACACAAGTGTATCGTTATTTCGGACAAGAACGTAACAATACTACATACAACTTGGCGCGTATGAACATGTTGTTACATGATGTGCGCTATGAGAACTTCGATATCCGCAATGATGACACGTTGGAAAATCCAGCCTTTTTAGGCAATACATTTGATGCGGTTATTGCGAACCCACCATACAGTGCGAAATGGACAGCAGATTCAAAATTTGAAAATGATGAACGATTCAGTGGTTACGGCAAGCTTGCGCCAAAATCCAAAGCAGACTTTGCCTTTATTCAACATATGGTACATTACCTAGACGATGAAGGTACCATGGCAGTTGTACTCCCACATGGTGTCTTATTCCGTGGTGCCGCAGAAGGCGTCATTCGTCGTTATTTAATTGAAGAAAAGAACTACTTAGAAGCCGTGATTGGCTTACCAGCGAATATTTTCTATGGTACAAGTATTCCAACATGTATTTTAGTATTTAAAAAATGTCGCCAACAAGACGACAATGTATTATTTATCGATGCATCCAATGATTTTGAAAAAGGAAAAAATCAAAACCATTTAAGCGATGCCCAAGTCGAACGTATTATAGACACATATAAGCGTAAAGAAACGATTGATAAATATAGCTACAGCGCGACATTACAAGAGATTGCCGAGAACGATTATAATCTAAACATACCGAGATATGTCGATACATTCGAAGAAGAAGCGCCAATTGATTTAGATCAAGTCCAACAAGATTTGAAAAATATCGACAAAGAAATCGCAGAAATTGAACAAGAAATCAATGCATACCTGAAAGAACTAGGGGTGTTGAAAGATGAGTAATACACAAAAGAAAAATGTGCCAGAGTTGAGATTCCCAGGGTTTGAAGGCGAATGGGAAGAGAAGAAGTTGGGGGAAGTAGCCAAAATATATGATGGTACTCATCAAACTCCTAAATATACAAACGAAGGTATAAAATTTTTGTCAGTAGAAAATATAAAAACGTTGAATTCAAGCAAGTATATTTCAGAAGAAGCATTTGAAAAAGAGTTTAAAATCCGACCAGAATTCGGAGATATATTAATGACTCGAATTGGTGATATAGGTACACCAAACATAGTGAGTTCAAATGAAAAATTTGCTTACTATGTTAGCTTAGCATTATTAAAAACTAAGAATCTTAATTCCTATTTTTTGAAAAATTTAATTTTATCATCATCTATCCAGAATGAACTATGGAGAAAAACTTTACATGTGGCATTTCCCAAAAAAATAAACAAAAATGAAATTGGAAAAATTAAAATTAATTACCCTAAAAAGCAAGAACAACAAAAAATTGGTCAGTTCTTCAGCAAACTCGACCGACAAATTGAATTAGAAGAACAAAAACTCGAATTACTTCAACAACAGAAAAAAGGCTATATGCAGAAAATTTTCTCACAGGAACTGAGATTTAAAGATGAGAATGGTAATGATTATCCGGAGTGGGAAGAGAGAAGATTTGCTGATATATTTAAATTTCATAATAAACTAAGAAAGCCAATTAAAGAAAATTTAAGAGTAAAGGGTTCTTATCCATATTATGGTGCTACAGGTATTATTGATTACGTTGACGACTTTATATTTGACGGGAATTATTTACTTATTGGAGAAGATGGTGCAAATATTATCACTAGAAGTGCACCCCTAGTGTACTTAGTAAATGGAAAGTTTTGGGTAAATAATCATGCTCATATATTATCTCCTTTAAATGGAAATATACAGTACTTGTATCAAGTTGCAGAATTAGTTAATTATGAAAAATACAATACTGGAACTGCTCAGCCTAAATTAAACATTCAAAATTTAAAAATTATTAGTGTTGTAATTTCAACGAATTTAGAAGAACAACAAAAAATCGGAAGCTTTTTAAGTAAACTTGATCGTCAAATCGATTTAGAAGAACAAAAACTCGAATTACTTCAACAACGAAAAAAAGCCTTACTTAAATTGATGTTTGTTTAAATCTGTAAGAGTTTATTTTATAGGAAATGGTGATGTTTTATTACTCGATTAATAAGTGATTTTTAATTATTTAAGCTACAAAATTAAAGTAAATCAAAAGCGAACATTAAATTTAGACACTGTGAAAGCGCAGTGTCTTTTTTGTGTCGAAATTGTGTACAGAATAAGTGGTTAAATAAAGATTAAGTTGAGATAAAGTGTTATTCGTAAATAAAAGAGAGTAGATTGATAGGAATTGAATGATATTAGTTAACTATTTATTAAATTACTTAATAATGATTAATTTTTAGTTAAAGTAAGTTTAATGTGAAGCACGACCATTGCTCATTATAATGAATGAGGATTGTTCGTATTGCGTAATAGAATAAATCAAATAGACTAAAAATTGGGAGCATAGAATTATGAAATTAAAAAATATTACTAAAGCAAGTTTAGCACTAGGGATTTTAACAACAGGGATGATTACAACTACTGCTCAGCCAGTAAAAGCAAGTACATTAGAGGCTAGATCACAAGCGACTCAAGATTTAAAAGATTATTATAATAGACCTTATTTTGACTTAAGAAATCTAAGTGGTTATAGAGAAGGAAATACAGTTACATTTATAAATCATTACCAGCAAACGGATGTAAAATTAGAAGGCAAAGATAAAGACAAAATTAAAGATGGAAATAATGATAATTTAGATGTGTTTGTCGTTCGTGAAGGATTTGGTAGACAAGCAGATAATAATTCAATAGGTGGAATTACAAAGACAAATGGGACTCAACATAAAGATACTGTTCAAAACGTTAATTTGTTAGTTTATAAGAGTACAGGTCAAAACACTACTTCTGTGACTTCAACAAACTATAGCATCTATAAAGAGGAAATTTCATTAAAAGAACTTGATTTCAAATTAAGAAAGCACTTAATTGACAATAACGGTTTATATAATACTGAGCCTAAAGATAGCAAAATAAAAGTGACTATGCAAAATGGTGATTTTTATACTTTTGAATTGAATAAAAAGTTACAAACACACCGTATGGGTGATGTGATTGATGGTACTAAAATAAAAGAAATTAATGTTGAATTAAACTAAAAATTCGAGGGAGCATATTATGAGGGAAAATTTTAAGTTACGTAAAATAAAAGTCGGTTTAGTATCTGTTGCAATTACTATGTTGTATATAATGACAAACGGACAAGCAGAAGCATCAGAAAAAGAAAATAACAACCAGCAAGAAAGTAATGAAAAAGCTCATACAGAAAAAAATAATGCACAGGTTAAAAATACTGATGTTAAAACCGCAACTGACAAGCCAGCTAATTTTGTAAATTTGGAAGAAGTTAAGCCAGGTGATACGTCAATCAAAGGTAAAACATTACCAAATCATATAATTTTATTGAATATAGACAGACAAAGTGCCGATTCATTTGAAGGCTCTGATGGAGAGCTTGTTATGTCAGATGATAAAGGTAACTTCAATTATGATTTAAAAGACCGTAAAATAGTCCATAATCAAGAAGTTGAAGTTTCATCATCATCTTTAGATGATTTAGGTGATGAAGAGGAAGAGGTTGAAGAAAAAGAAGAAGTTCAAGAAGAGGAAACAGGTGCTAAATCTACTGTCAAAACACCAAGGTATGAAAAAGCATATAAAGTTCCAAATCAGCAATTAAAACAAGAAAATGGACATCATCAAGTATTAGTTGAACCAATTACCGCAGGATCTGGTATCATTAAAGGTCATACTTCGGTAAAAGGAAAAGTTGCTCTTTCAATTAATAATAAATTTATTAATCTTGGTGATAGTACTGATGTTGAAAATCGTTTAACTGAAGACCAAGGAAAAACTAGGTATCAAGGTATTTGGAAACATATAGATGATAAAGGTTATTTTGAATTTGATTTCAAACGTAAACCATATGATAACTTAAAATTGAATCCAGATGATAATGTGTCATTAACATTCTTGCCAAACGATGAAGAAGAGGCTTTAAAGCCAATTATATTTAAAACAAAAGTAACAAGTTTTGATAATATTGAATCTGCTATAACTAGCTATAATCCTAAAAATGTCAATAAAGTAACAACTCTTACTAATGTAAAAGAAGACTTAGTAGTTGAAGATATTTATGGCTTTGAATATAAAAGTGAACAAGGAAGAGGAATTCCTCAAAATAATAGCCATAGTACTAAAGAAATTAAAGGTAAAACAAAATTTGCGAATGCAGTTGTAAAAGTTGATTCTGAATTAGGTGAAGGTCAAGAATTCCCAGATTTACAAGTTAATGAAAAAGGTGAATTCACATTCAATTCATATGATGCTGGTTATAGATTATACAATGGAGAAACTTTAAACTTTGTTATTGTAGATCCTATTACTGGTGTTCAGTTGAGTCAAGGATTTGTGAGCAAATATATAGATGTTTATGAATCGCCTGAGCAAAAGAAAGAGCGCGAATTTGATGAAAAACTTGAAAGTACTCCAGCTTATTACCAATTACATGGGGATAAAATAATAGGTTTTGATACTGAGGGGGGTGTATCAACTTGGTTTGATGCACTTGATAAGAAAGAACTGGAAAAGGTTCTTCGTCAATATTAATAAAATAAAACAGCTTAATGATACGATGAAACCAGTGACTTAATCACTGACTTCAACGTCATTGAGCTGTTTTTTTATGTGCTTTGTTACAAAGCATTATTGAATTTATTTTACGTGTTCATATTTTGAAACATCAAAGCCGTCTTGCTTAGCTTTGTTGATAATGTCTTTGATTGAATGTAGTCCTTTATCGGCGAAGTATGATCTTAAGTTGTCTTTTGTAGCTTGGTCAGCATTCTTATCTAATAACACATCGATATAGCTTAATTCATGTTCTAAGAAGTTTGCATCATCATGTAGTACGAGTCCATTTTGAGAATAAACTTTCGCATCTGCTTGATTACCATATCCAACAACGCCAGTTGCTAATACACCTACCATTGCCGTAGCTACTAAAACCTTTTTAAATTTCATATCTATCACTCCTCTAAAAATTGTAACTCTATCATAACACTGAATATTAAGAAAATTACGTTTATTAAGTCGATTTAATAATTTTTAATAAATAGTTAAAGTGGCAAATATTGCTAAAAAGCAATTAATCTTTAGTGCGATGCTTGTGTTCCTTAGTATTGAGTAGTAGATTTCGAAGATATTTTAATTCAAATGAAACAATAATAAAAAAATGATGCAACATAATAATAAGTACAAATTTAATTAATAAATTAAATTGATTGTATATGTATATTTTGGTAACGTAAAAGAGAAATATACAAAATAATTAATTATTTATATGAAAAGAGAATATAAATGAAGTATAAAACAGAGAGACGTGAAGCGATGGGATATTTAAAAAGGTTTGCATTGTACATAAGCGTTATGATTTTAATATTTGCGATAGCAGGTTGTGGCAAAGGTAATGAAACAAAAGAAGATTCAAAAGAAATACAAATCAAAAAGAGCTTTGCGAAAACGTTAGATATGTACCCAATTAAGAATCTCGAGGACTTATATGACAAAGAAGGATATCGAGATGGAGAATTTAAAAAGGGAGACAAAGGGA
>OCLO01000056.1_pt1 | contig 37712 bp, 6 predicted proteins | sample 1481391 | NCBI WGS metagenome assembly OCLO01 (sample SAMN00990124, study PRJEB22392) | human gut metagenome | reverse complement strand
TGTAGAATTTCTTTTCGAAATTCTCTGTGTTGGGGCCCCTGACTAGAATTGAAAAAAGCTTGTTACAAGCGCATTTTTGTTCAGTCAACTACTGCCAATATAACATCGTAGAGCATAGAACATTGATTTATGTCCCAGCCTGAAGATGATTTTTTAGGAAGTATATTACAGTACTACGTATTAGAAAATCATCTTTGAATCAGCGAGTATTTTAAACACGTGTTACTTATTTAAGTGATGCGTGTTTTTTAATGGATTACCCAACATATTTTGTATTACAGTAATAGTAACTTTAACTAAGTATTGAATAGAAAGTAGGTTTATTATGGCGAAAATAAATTTTGATGCTGCGACGAAAGGAAATCCAGGCATAAGTACATGTGCCATTGTAATCAAAGAAGATGAGCAGCATTATACATATACACATGAGTTAGGCGAAATGGATAACCACACTGCAGAATGGGCTGCATGTATTTATGCACTAGAACATGCACGTGAATTAAATGTTCAAAACGCACTATTATATACAGACTCAAAGCTAATTGCAGATAGCATTGAAGCTGGTTATGTGAAAAACGCAAATTTCAAACCTTATTTTGATCAAATAGAAATATTTGAAAAAGATTTTGATTTATTATTTGTTAAATGGATACCGAGAGAACAAAACAAAGAAGCGAATCAACACGCTCAACAGGCATTGTATAAATTAATTAAAAAGAATAAATAAAAGGAGCACCGACTGATGTGATGTCAATCGGTGCTCCTCTATTTATCAAAGAAACAAATTATTTTTTATTTTTCTTAGATTTCTTTTTCTTCTTTTTGGCTGCTACCTTTTTAGAAGTATTTTTTGATGCTGACTTTTTGTCTTTGGATTGGTTATCTTTTTGATTTTTCTTTTTAGCCAATAATAAAGGAACGTCCTCATCTTTAGATTCAATACTAATTGTTGTTTCAACATCTTCCTCTTTATCTTTGCGTCGTTTTGCGAATAAGAGTGGTGAATGTTCGTTATCTTTCAACACTTTTTCATCTGTGTTTTCATTTGTAACTTCCACATCTTCTTCATCTTCTTTACGACGACGTTTTGGTAAGAAGAAAGGCGTATGTTTAACTTTATCGAGTGACTCGCCATTATTTAGCGAATCTTTTTCTTCAACAGTAACATCTTCTTCATCTTCTTTTCTGCGACGTTTCGCAAATAAAAGTGGTAAATGTTTTGTATCGTCTAAAGTCTCTTTTATTGAATCTTTATTATTATCTCTTATTTCTAATTCTTCCTCTTCATCTTCTTTACGACGACGTTTGGCAATGAAGAACCAGAAACTAGCTAGTAAGCCAGAGATACCCACCACACCAATAGCGTTTTTAATAACATTACCGAAATTATTACTAAAGTGACGCATATGAAGTGGATCAATGTCATCATCTTCATCAATTTTCTTTTTATGTCCAATAGTCGAACTGTTAAATGGATGATTTGCAGTTCCATAACCAATTGTTAAATGGCTATTAGATTCATTTCCAGTACTTGACGATTGTTTAGCACGATCAGATATTACAATTTGTACTGCTGAAATTCGAGCAATACCATTGTTCAATGCAGCCTCAACTTGCTGTAATGTATGCGCATTATTAATATCTCTAATTGTTTCAAGCACAATTTCGTTAATTTGATTCATTGCTGCTTGTTTTTCATCAGTTGTGCCAATTTCACTATTTCGAATACTATTTATTTTTTCATTTGAAAAGTCTTTAATTCTACTAATTGCTTCTTGCTTGCGTTTAGCTAGTTCTTTTGCTGTTGGATTAGCTGCTTTCATTTGAGCTTTAAATTGTTCCAATTGCTCAGTTATTTCACTGATGCTTTGCGCACGTTGAATCGCTTGAATTGCTTGTTCTTTTAATTGATTTAACTTAGCAATAGCTTCTTGCTTCTCTTTATCTGTTAGATCAGTACGAGCTTTGATTTCATCAATCATATGTTGAATTGCATCTTCAATCGATTTAATTGCATTTGATTTTGCTTGTTCAATCGTAAATTGTTCTGGATTAAATTGTTCAATATGCGCTTGTTCTTGTTGTTGAATTTCTTCAACTGAATGAACATCAGGTGCATTGTTAACATGATCAATTGCTTGTTGTTTAAGCTTATTAACTTCTGCAATTGCAGCTTCTTTTTGTTCCAGTGTTAATGTCACACTATTATTGATTTCATTAATCTTTTGTTGTGCCGCATTTTCGATTGATTCAATTGCCTGTTGTTTGACTACTGACAATTCTTTTTCTACAACTTTTACAGGAACATTAACAATCTCTTTTGATCCATCAAGCAATGTAACTTCAACTTTTGCTGTTAAGCTATCAGAAATCGTTGCAGTTGATGGTGTATCAATAACTTCTGCTGAAAGCTGATCAATTAAGTTTATGTGTGCAAGAATATCTTGTTCTGTAATGATGTCATCACGATGTACAATGAGTTCACCATTAACTAGGATTTGCTCAGGTGTTGCTTCAAAAATTTCATTTACAGCAGGTTGTTCATCAACCTCCCATACATGTGTATTTCTAATGTCATCTAAACCTAAGTTTAATCCTCGATTTAATTGATCTATAGTTTGAGCATTCTCAACGTTTTGTAGTGCTCGTTTTTCAGCTTCGTCAATTTCTTTGAGCGCTTTTGCTTTTTGCTCAGGTGTTAAATCTGGATTTGAATTGATTTGATCACGCTTCGCATTAGCTAAGGCTTTTATTGCATTTTTCGCATCTTCTTTAGCTTTCACTAAATCTTTGATGTCTTGTAATGCTTGTGCAAGTTGTGCTTTGGCTTGTTCAATTTCTTCTTTAGTCATCGCATTGTTAATGTCGTTATGACCTTGTTGAAGTATTTGGTTAATTCGATCTTTAAGTGCTTGTTTTTCCTTATCTGTTAGATTTGGATTTTGATCGATTTCGTCAATTAAAGCTTGAACTTGTTTATCAACATCTTGTTTCGCATCTTCTTTAGCTTTCACTAAATCTTTGATGTCTTGTAATGCTTGCGCAAGTTGTGCTTTGGCTTGTTCAATTTCTTCTTTAGTCAGCGCATTGTTAATGTCGTTATGACCTTGTTGAAGTATTTGATTAATACGATCTTTAAGTGCTTGTTTTTCCTTATCTGTTAGATTTGGATTTCGATCAATTTCGTCAATTAATGCTTGAACTTGCTTGTCAACATCTTTATTCGCATCAATTTTAGCTTTCGGTATTTCATTGGCATGCACTTGTTCAATCGCATGGTTGCCAGCTGTTTGAACTTGAGATACATCCTGATTACTTGTTGCTTTATTAATGTTGTTGATGATGCTGTTTGCCAATTCTTCTGCTTTATTTTTCGCAATAAGCTTGTCTTGATCCGTCGCATTTGAAGCTTCGATTTCTTTTAGCTTATTAGCTAAAGCTTGATTAATAGATTGAATTGCCTTGTCTTTAGCATCTTGTAGTCGTTGATCACCATTAAGATTATGGATTGCATCATTGACTGCTTGGATTGCGCCATTGATATCATTCACATTTGTGTTATCACTATTTAGCAATGCATTTGCTAGACGTTTGGCATCATCGAAGTTTGTTTTAGCATTATCGTCAGCGTTTTGGTAATTGACAGTTTGCTCTGCATTTGGAATTTCATTGTCAACTAAATGTTTCAATGTTTCCATTGCATCATTTAAGTCAATTTGATTATTAACAATATCTGTTACATCTGATACAGTATCGGCATTGTTAATTGCTTTATGTGCAAGATCTTGTTGCTGTTGATTTAATCCATTTAACGAATTAACAAACGCATTTGCTTTATCTTTGGCATTTGCAAGGTTTTGGTCTCCATTTAATGCATTTTGAGCATCGATAATATTTTGTTTCAATTGCTCTGCTTCAGCTTTTGCAATTGCATTACCTTGCACTTTATCTAACTCATGTGCTGCATTCGCAATTGCATTATCATAATTTGCTTTCAAATTGTCATCTGCATTGATGTAATTTGTGCTGCTGATAACACCAAGGTGCTGTTCGTCAATATATTGTTGTACTGCACCCATTGCATTATCTAATTTAGTTGCTCTATTAATTGCTCGAGATGCTTTATTTAGCGTTTCAGCATTATTAATTTGTTGGATTGCTAATTGTCTTTGAGCATTGTTTAGATGTGTTAATTGATCCAATCTTTGTAATGCTTCAGACTTACGATTATTAAGTCTTTCTTCACCATTTAATGCCTGTTTCGCTGCCGTTACTGCATCATTTAATTTGATAACTTGTTCTGCAGTTAAGTTTTGACCAGTCGATTTATCAAGTGCTTGTTTCGCTTTATCAACCGCTTCATCATATACTTGTTTGACTTGTGTATCTGCATTGACATAGTTCGTGCTACCTTTCGTGCGTCCTTCATTGCCAGTGATTTCTTGTGACAATTGATCCATTGCACGATTAAGTGCCTTAGCCTCATCTACAATTTGTTGGATTTGATTTAAATCGTTTGATTGATCGATGCGACCTTTAAATCCATCTTGTTGAGCATTGTTTAATGCATTCAATTGGTCGATGTCATGTTTACCATTTGTTTTAGCAAGTGCTACACGTTCATCACCATTTAATGCTTGTTTTGCATTTAAAATATTTTGAAGTGCTTGATCCACTTGTTGCTTATTCGCATTTTGTTTCAATACATTTTCAGCATCAGCAATAGCTTGTTTATAAGCATTTTGCTTATCTGAATCTGCTTGTGTGTAATCTACAGTTTGCTCAACGTTAGCATGTTCATTAACTGCTTGTTGTAATTGATCCATAGATTGATTCAATTGCGTTGCTTGATCTACTAATTCAGCAATTGGTTGAAGTTTCGTCGCTTGATCAATGTTTTGTTTAGCAGTTGCAATTTGATCAGCATTTAAATGTGTTAATTGGTCAATAGTTTGTTTCGCTTGTGTTTTAGCTTCAGCGACTCTCTCATTACCATTCAACTCATTTTCTTTTTCTTGCAGCTTCGTTAATGCTTGTTCTACAGCATCTTTATTTGCATTTGAACCATTAGTTGGATCTGTAATGCTTTGAGCAGCTTGTAACGCTTGATCAACTGCTTCTTTTTTATCCGTTGATGCTTCAGTGTAATTTGGTTGAGCCTTATCTGTGTTCACTTGATCAACTTTATTTTTCAATGTTTCCATTGCGTGATCAAGTTCAGTAGCAGTTTGAACATGTTGTGCAACCTCTGTTCTTGTAGGCGCTGCATTTATAGCATCAGTTAATGCTTGTTGTTGTGCATGATTTAAGTTTGGCAATGCATTAACAGTCGTTACTGCTTGTTGTTGATCACGAGCAAGTTTTTGATCACCATGTAGGTTATCTTTTGCAGTTGTTACTGCTTGTGTCAATTGTTCTACTTGTGATTTGTCGAGTGTTGGATTGTTAGTTTGATTAATTAAATCTTTTGCATTTTGAACTGCTGCTTGGTAAGCATCTTTTTGTGGTTTATCTTCATTGATAAACTTGCTACCCGCTTCCGTTTGCTGTTGATCTTGAATGCTATTACGTAAAGCTTCCATTGCTTGGTTAAGTGCTTGTGCTTCAGTTAATTTTTGTGCTACTTCGCCACGAGTTGCCGCATTATTGATTTGATTTTCAAGTGCTTGACGTTGTGGTGTATTCAAGTTAGACAAGTTATTTAACGTTTCTGTTGCACGTTGCTTATCTTGAGCTAGTTTTTGATCACCATGTAAATTGTTTTTAGCATCAGTCACTGCCTGTGTCGCTTGATCAATGATTGATTTAGCTAATGTAGGATCAGTTGTTTTGTTAATCAAATCTTTCGCGTGTTGTACTGCTTGCGTATAAGCATCTTTTTGCGCTTGATCCTCGTTAATAAATTTACTACTAGCTTCAGTTTGTGGTTGATCCTTAATACTTTCTTTTAATGCTTTCATCGCTTCATTTAATGCTTGCGCTTGTGCAATGATTTCAGCCACTTTATCACGAGTTGTTGCATTATTAATTTGATTTTCTAGCGCTTGTTGTTGAGCTGGTGTTAATTGATCTAAATGATTTAGAGAATTTCCAGCAGTTTGCTTATCTTGAGCTAATCGTTCAACACCATCTAATGCATTTTTAGATGATATTACTGCTTGAGTCGCACTTGATACATTACCTTTATTGATAGTTGGATTATTTAATCCTGCAATGATAGACTCAGCATTTTGAACTGCTTCATCATAGGCTTGTTTTTTATTCGGTTCTGCATTGACATATGCACTGCTCGCACGTGTTGCATCTTTGTCAGCAATACTTTGTTGTAATGCATCCATAAGTTGATCTAATGCTTGTGCTTCAGTCAAATCTTGCTTAACTGCTGTTCTAGTTGTTTCGCTATCAATTAACGTATCTTCCATATGTTTTTGTGCATTGTTTAGATGTGCTAATTGACTAACCGTTTGTTTAGCATGATCTTTATCATTTTGTAATTTCACATCACCATGTAATGCTGCTTTCGTTGTATTCACAGTTGCCGCTGCTTGATTAATCGCATTATTATCTAATGTTGCAGTTTGTTCATTGATAATATTATTTGCGGCTTGAACAGCTTGATCATAGTTTTGTTGCTCTGGTTGATCTTCGTTGATATATTTGCTATTTGCTTTAGTTGCTGCGTTATCTTGAATGCTCTGTCTTAAACCATGCATTGCTTGGTTAAGCGTATTCGCATTTTGTTCAATTTGATGAACTGCAGTTACTAAAGTTGCAGCTGTAACTTGGTCTTTTAATGCTGTTTTTTGAGGATCATTTAAGCTTGTTAAAGCATCAATTGCTTGCGTCGCATTTGTTTTAGCAACTTGTAAATTATGATCTCCATTTAACGCTTGAAGTGTTGTTTGAACTTTAGTAATAGCTTGTTCTACTTCTGTTTGGTTCGCATTTTGACCAGTTTGTTTGTTAATCATTGCTGCTGCTTCATTTACCGCTGTATTATAAGCAGTTTGTTTATCAGTATCAGCATTGATGAAGTTACCACGTTGTTCAACGGCTTGATGATCTGCAATCGCATTAATTAAGTTACCCATCGCAGTATTTAAAGATTCTGCTGTTTGTTTGTGACCATTAACTGCAGCAATATCAGATGATTGCGTAATTTGTGATTGTAACTGTTGCTTTTGCGCATTATTCAAATGATCTAATTGATCAAGTCTGTTGTTTGCTTGTTGTTTAGCTGCTGCAAGGTTTTCATCACCATCTAATGCAACTTTCGTATTATTCACTTGTGTCGTTGCACCATTAACATCATCTGGATTCATCGTAGGCGATGTAGTTTGATTAATGATATTATTAGCAGCTGTTACAGCTTTGTTATAGTCATTTTGTCTTTGCGCAGTTGCATCATGATAATCTTCAGACGCTAATGTCGTTTGATTATCCGCAACACTATTTCTTAATAATTCCATCGCATGATCTAACGTTTGTGCTTTTTGATTAATCGTAGTGACATCTGTAACAAGTGGCGCTTGTGTAATTTGACTTTCAAATGATTGTTTTTGTGCATCATTTAAGTGTGTTAAGTTCGCCAATTGTTGTTTTGCTTGTTGTTTTGCATTTGCCAAATTGTCATTACCATTTAATGCTTGTTTCGCTGCGTTCACTTCATTAGTGATGCTTTCAACTTGTGCTTGTACTTCATTAGTACCACTTTGTTTATTCAATAATGCTTCAGCTTTTGCTACTGCCTGTTTATACGCATTTTGTTTGTCAGGATCTGCATTTAAGTAATTACCGTCCGCTAATATTTGATCTTTATCATTAATAGCTTGTGATAATTGATCCATTGCTTGATCTAGGCTCGTTGCTGTTTGTTTAACTTGGTTCACTGTAGCAATTTCAGGCGATTGATCGATTTGACCTTTTAATGCTTGTTTTTGAGCATCGTTTAAATGCGTCATTCCACTTACGGCATCTTTAGCATTTTGCTTTTCAGTGGCTAATTTAGCTTCACCGTTTAAGCTATTTTTAGCATCAGTCACTTGAGTTAATGCACGAGTAATGTCATCTGGGTTAAGCGTTGGATTTGTCGTTTGATTGATAATACCTTCCGCTTGAGACACTGCATTTGTATATGCTGTTTGCTTATCGACATCAGCATCGTGGTAGTTCTCACTTGCTTTCACAGTATCTTTATTTGCAATACCTTGTTTCAAGTTACCCATTGCTGTATTCACATTTTGTGCATTTTGTTTAGTTTGTTCAACTGTAGCTAAAGCTTGTGCTTGATTGATTTGGTTTCGTAATGCATCACGTTGTGGTTGATTTAAGTCACGTAACGTATCAAGATTTGCTAAAGCATCTTGTTTCGCTTGCGCTAATTTTTCATCACCGTTTAATGCATCTTTCGCTTGATTCATAGTTGTAACTGCTTGTGTTACTGTATCAGGCGCCAATACAGGTGTTGGTGTGCCATTTGCGATTTGTTGCGCTTGGTTAGCTGCATTGTTATAAGCTTGTTGTTTGTCTTGATCTGCTTGTGTAAAGTCAACTGACTGTGGTACTTGACTGTTCGCTTGAATTTGTTGTTTCAATGTACCCATTGCATTATTTAACGCATCAGCATTTTGCTTAATAGCATTAACACCTGTAACAAGTTCTGCATGCGACACTTGGTCTTTTAATGCTGTTTTTTGTGGTTGATTTAAGTTTGGTAACTGATCAATGGCTGTATTTGCATTGTCTTTAGCAACTTGTAAGTTATGGTTACCGTTTAAATCACCCTTAGCTTGATTCACTTGTTGTAACGCTTGAGCCACTTGTTGTGGATCCACGTTTGCATTTGGTGTACCACTAATGATTTGTTCAGCATGTGCTACCGCATTGTTATATGCATTTTGCTTATCAGTATCAGCATTGACAAAGTTACCATTTGCTTTAGTTTGGTCTTTATCTGCAATACCTTGTTTCAATTGTGTCATTGCTTGATTTAAATCTTGTGCTGTTTGCTTAATCGTGTTTACATTTGCAACAGTTTGCGCAGCATCGACTTGTTGTTTTAATGCATCTTTTTGCGCTTGATTTAAATCATTTGCATTTGTAATCACTTGTTTCGCTGCATCTTTTGCACGTTGTACATTGTCATTACCATTCAATGCTTGTTTCGCTTCGTTCACACGTTGCATCGCTTGTTCCACTTCAGTTTGACTTGCATTGCTGCCATTTGCTTTAGATAAAATACCTTCTGCATGTGAAACCGCATTAGTATAAGCATCTTTCTTAGCTTGATCTGCATCAGTAAAGTTAATGCTATTTAATGTCTCAGTTTTATCTTGTAATGCATTGTTTAAGTTAGTCATAGCATTATTCAGATTTTGAGCATTTTGCTTAACATTATTAACTGTTGCAATATCTGGTGCTTGTTCAACTTGAGTTGTTAACGCTTGTTTTTGCGCATCATTTAAATGATCTAATGTACCAAGATTTGTCTTAGCAGCTTGTTTGGCATCAGCTAATTTTTGATTACCGTTAAGTGCTTGATTTGTATCATTCACTTTAGTTAATGCTTGTTGAATTGTATTTGGATCCATTGTTGGATTTGTTGTTTGTTTCAACAATTCTTCTGCTTTTGTTACTGCATTATCATATGCTGTTTGCTTGTCAGTATCAGCATCGTGATAGTTCTCGCTACCTTTAATTTGTGCTTTATTCGCAATACCTTGTTTCAATTGTGTCATCGCGTCATTAAGCGTTGTTGCCGCTTGTTGAATAGCATTGACGTTTGGTACATGTGTTGCTTGCGTAATTTGTTTGTTGTATTCATCACGTTGCGCTTGATTCAAGTTTGGCAATTGATCAATAGCATGTTGAACATTTTGTTTCGCCGTTGCTAAGTTCGTATTACCATTTAAATCATTTTTAGCTTGCGTAACTTTATTTAAAGCTGCAGTAATTTCGCTAGGTGTAACGACTACATCAGGCGTACCACTAATTAATGCTTCAGCTTTTGCTACTGCTTGATTATATGCATTTTGCTTGTCAGGATCTGCATTGACAAAGTTACCATCAGCTTTTGTTTGTTCTTTATCTGCAATGCCTTGTTTTAATTGTGTCATCGCATTGTTTAACTCTTGTGCTGTTTGTTTAACATTGTTTACACCAGCTACAGTAGTTGCATTTTGAACTTGTTGTTTTAATGCATCTTTCTGTGCTTGGTTAAGGTCATTAGAGCTATTAATTAATGCTGTTGCTTCGTCTTTTGCATGTTGAACGTTGGCATTACCATTTAATGCTTGTTTTGCTGCATTTACTTGTTGGATTGCTTGTTCAACTTCAGTTTGTGTTGCATTGCCACCATTAGCTTTTGAAATAATGTTTTCAGCATTTGTAACAGCTGTGTTATATGCTTGTTGTTTTGCTTGATCTGCATCAGTGAAGTTAACTGTTGCTTTCGTAGCATCTTTATCGGCTATCGCTTGTTTCAAGTTACCCATCGCAGTATTTAAGTTTTGCGCATTTTGCTTAATTTGATTTGCTTCATCAACAGTATGCGCACCATTAATTTGATCAGTAACAGCTTGTTTCTGCGCATTATTTAAGTTGTCTAATGAACCTAAAGATTGCGTTGCTTGTTGCTTCGCTGCCTCTAAGTTTTCATTACCATTTAATGCATTTTTAGTTGTGCTTACTTGTCCAGCAGCTTGATTGATAACAGTCGGATCTAAAGTTGGACTTGTAGTTTGATCAATAATACCTTGTGCAGTTGTGACAGCATTATTGTACGCATCCTTTTTATTCGGACTTGCATCAGTATAATTTTGGTTTTGTTTTGTTGTCGCATTATCTGCAATACTTTGACGTAATTTGTCCATTGCTGCATCAACATTGTTTGCTTTTTGTTCATTACCTTGTGCTTCTGCAACAGTAGTCGATTGTTGTACCAATTGTTTTAATGCCTCTTTTTGTGCATTTGTTAAATGGCTTAAACCGTCAATTGCTGTATTTGCGTGTTGTTTAGCTTTTTCAAGGTTTTGAGTACCATTAAGCGCTGCTTTTGTAGTATTCACTTGATTCATAGCTGCTTCAACTTGATCTTTAGGCACGTTTGTACCTGTAGATTTATTTAAAATATTTTCAGCATTACGAACCGCTTCATTGTATGCATTTTTCTTCTCTGGATCTGCATCTGCAAAGTTTTGACTGCCAAGTGTAGTGTCTTTATCATTCAAGCTATTTTTCAAGTTACCCATCGCTGTATTCAGTTCCTGAGCGGTTTGAATGGCTTGCGTTACTTCAGCTACAGTGTGCGCTTGATTGATGTTTCCAGTAACAGCACCTTTTTGTGCATTGTTTAAGTTATCTAACGTAGATAATGTTTGGTTTGCATTGTTTTTAGCATCTGTTACTTTTCTATCACCATTCAACGCTTGTTTAGTAGTTGTTACAGTTGAAAGTGCTGCTTCAACTTGTGATTGGTTCGCATTTGTACCATTTGCTTGATTAATAATATTTTCAGCAGCAGTTACCGCATTGTTGTATGCTGTTTGTTTTTCTGGATCTGCATCTGTAAAGTTAACACTTTGTTTCACTTGATCTTTGTCTTGGATTCCGTTGATTAAACGTTCCATTGCTTGATCTAATTGTTCAGCTTTAGTTTTCACTTGATTTACTGTGCTAATATTTGGTGCATTTGTCACTTGTGTATTTAAATCTTGCTTTTGAGCATTATTTAAATGACTTAATTGGTTGATGTTAGCAGTTGTTTCTTGCTTTTTATTTGCTAAGTTTTGCGCACCATTAAGCGCAGTTTTGTTAGTGTTCACTTGATTAGCTGCTTGTGTTACTGCAGATGGATCAAGTGTTGGCTGACTCGTTGCATTAATGATATTTTCAGCACTTGTAACTGCTGTATTGTATGCATTTTGTTTATCTGTATCTGCATCAACATATGGTTGACTCGCTTTTACTTCATCTTTATTCGCAATACTATTTCGAAGTTGATTCATTGCATTGTCAAGATTTGTTGCATTGTCTTTCACACTTTGTACACCAGTTACTTGTGTCGCGCTATCAATTTGACCAGTAATACTTTGTTTTTGTGCATCAGATAAATGTGTCATTTGACGTAATGCATCTTTAGCTTGTTGCTTCGCAGTTGCTAAGTTTGAATCACCATTTAAACTTGTTTCAGCATTATTGACACGTTGTGTTGCCGCAGTAACATCTGCTGCATTTGTAATCACATTAGGTGAACCATTTACAATGTTTTTCGCAGCATTATATGCATCAGTATAAGCACCTTGCTTATCAGGACTTGCGTTAGTGTAATTACCACCAGCAACAATTGTGTCATGATCAGCAATTCCTTGTTTTAATTGATCCATCGCATTATCAAGTGATGTAGCACTATTTTTCAGATCAGTTACACCTGATACACGTTGCGCAGCGTTCACTTGTTGTTTTAATGCTGTTTTTTGTGGTGTATTCAAATGTGTCAAGTTATCGATAGCTTGTGTTGCTTCAGTTTTAGCGCGTTGTAAGTTCGCGTCACCGTTCAAAGCATTTTCAGTAGACGTTACACTTTGAATTGCTTGTTCAACAGCTTGCTTATCTTTATTCGTACCATGATCTTTATTTAAGTAAGATTCAGCTTGTGTGATAGCATTATCAAATGCTGTTTTCTTAGTTGGATCTGCGTCGATGTAGTTTTCGCTCGCTTTAGTTTGATCTTTATTTGCGATTGCTGACTCTAATCGTTGCATTGCACCATCTAAGTCTTGTGCTTTCGTTTTAACACTATTTACACCGTTAACTGTTGTTGCACCTTCGATTTGTGATGTTAAATCTTGTTTTTGTGCATTATTTAAGTGTGTTAATGTACCTAAATTTGCTTTCGCATCTGATTTTGCTTGTCTTACATTTGCATCACCGTTTAAAGCATTCTTAGCAGTCGTTACTTGGTTTAATGCTGCTTCAACTTGTGCTTTTGTCATATTTTGACCGTGTGCTTTATCTAAAATACCTTGTGCATTCGTAACAGCATTTGTGTAAGCTTCTTTCTTACCTTGGTCAGCATCTGTAAAGTTCACTTGTTGTTTTACAGTGTCTTGGTCATTTATACCATTTTGAAGTTGACCCATTGCTGTATTTAATTCATTTGCAGTATTTTGTGCAGCAGTTACGCCTGCTACTGTCGTTGCATTGTCAATTTGACTAGTTGCTGCAGTTGATTGCGCATTATTCAAGTTACTATATGAAGCTAATGCACGTTTCGCTGACTCTTTTGCTTGAGCAACTTTATTATCACCATTCAAGTCATTTTTAGCTTGATTCAATTGGTTTAGTGCTGCTTGAACTTGTGTTTCATTCGCGTTGCTGCCATTAGCATTAGTAATTGCTTCTGCTTGTGTAACCGCAGTATCATACGCTTGTTGTTTTGGTTGATCCGCATCTGTGTAATTGACACTACGTTTCGTATTATCCTTTTCAGCAAGTGCATGTTTCAAATTACCCATCGCTGTGTTTAACGATGTTGCTTTATTTTTAGCCGCTGTGACAGCTGCAAGATTTGGTGCTTGATCCACTTCAGCATTTGCCGCAGTTCGTTGTGCATTGTTCAAGTCTGTCAAACGACCGATATCTGATTTCGCAGTTTGTTTTGCTGCTGCTAATTTTTCATCACCGTTCAATGCAGACTTCGCACTGTTCACTTGGCTCGCTTTTTGGTTAATTGTATCAGGATTCATTTCAGGGTTATTCGTTGCACTAATAATACCTTCAGCATTAGTTACCGCATCATTGTATGCATTTTGTAAATCTGCATTCGCGTCTTGATAATCTTCGCTTGATTTAGTCGCATCTTTAGAAGCAATACTTTGTCTTAATTGATTCATTGCTTGATCTAAAGTACCGGCATTAGCTTGAATACCTTGAACACCTGCAACAGTCGTACCACTTTCGATTTGCGATGTTAAGTTTGCTTTTTGAGCATCAGTTAAGTGTGACATTGTCGCTACTTGTTGTTTAGCTGTGTTCTTCGCTTCATTTAAGCGCGCGTCACCATTTAATGCTGTTTTAGCATTATTCACACGTTGTAAAGCTTGTTCAACTGCTGCTTTATTGTCATTTGAACCAGCTGTTTTATCTAATAACGTTTTAGCTGCTGTTACAGCATCATTGTATGCAGTTTGTTTTCCTCTATCTGCATCAGTATATTTCTGAGCTGCTTTAGTAGCTGCTTCATCATTAATACCACTTTGCAAGTTGCTCATTGCAGTATTTAATTCAGATGATGTTGTAGACACTTGATTTACACCTGCAACTGTTGTCGCACCTTCAATTTGCGTTTTCAATGCTTCTTTTTGTGCATTGTTAATTGATGTTAGGTTATTCAATGCATTTTTCGCAGTTGTCTTAGCGTTCGCAACATTTTGATTACCGTTCAATTCGTTTTTAGCACGTTGTACATTTTCTAACGCAGTTTCGACACCGTCTTTTGAAGTATTTGGACCTTGTGCTTTATTTAAAATTTGTTCAGCTTGCGTCACTGCATTTGTATATGCATTACGTTTCGCTTCGTCGGCATCAGTGAAGTTAACACCTTGCTTAATCGTATTCTGATCTTGAATACCATTTTTCAAGTTCGTCATAGCTGTATTTAATGCATCCGCATTATTTTGTGCTTGTGTTACTTCATTAACATGCGTTGCACCTTCGATTTGACGTTTCACTGCATCTTTTTGAGCGTCAGTTAAGTCACTTAAGCCGTTCAAATGTTGCTTCGCATTTGTTTGCGCAGTTCTTAAGTTTTCTTGACCGTTTAACGCTTGTTGTTTAGCTGTCACTTGGTCTTTCGCTTGATTAATTTCTTGCGCATTCATTGATGGACTAGTTGTTTGACCAATGATTGCTTTTGCTGCAGTGACTGCACTGTTGTAGTCAGTTTGTTTGTTTTGACTTGCATCTGTGTAGTTTTGACCTGCTTTAATCGTTGCTTCATTCGCAATGCTATCTCGTAGACCTTTCATTGCAGTGTTTAATGTTTGTGCATTATCACAAACAGTTTGAACATTTGGCAACGTCGTCGCTTGACCCACTTGTTCTTTAAGTTTTGCTTTTTGCGGACCATTTAAAGAAGTTAAACCATCAATTGCAGTGTTAGCATTTTGTTTCGCTACTTCTAAATTATGATTACCGTTTAACTGCGTCTTAGCATTCGTTACTTGCGTTGCTGCATTTGTAACATCTGCTGGTGTTAACGTTGGTGTTGGTGTACCACTAACGATATTTTCGGCAGCTGTCACTTTTTCATCATATGCTTGACGTTTATTCGCATCAGCATTGACATAGTTACCACTAGCTTTTGTCTCAGCTTTATCAGCAATGGCACGTTTTAAAGCTGTCATCGCAGTATTTAATTCAGTCGCAGTATGTTCAACACCATTTGCTGCAGATACACGTCCTGCACTTGTTACTTGTGCTTTTAATGCTTCTTTTTGTTTTGTATTTAAGTCCGAAGCATTTGTAATCGCTGTGTTAGCAGCCTGTTTCGCACGTTCTAAGTTTTGAATACCGTTTAATGCAGTATTTGCTTGTGTAACAGCTTGCATTGCTCTTTCAACATCTGCTTTAGGTGTATTACCGCCAGCTGTTTTATTTAAAATTGTAGCTGCTGCATTTACTGCTTGAGAATAAGCAGTTCGTTTAGCATCATCAGCATCTTGATAATTTTGACTTTGTAACGTCGTGTCTTTATCACGAATTGATGTTTCTAATTGACCCATAGCACCATCTAATTGTTGCGCTTTGGCTTTAACTGTATTAACACCTTCAACATTTGTTGCTTGTGTAATTTCATTATCTAACGCTGTACGTTGTGCATTATTAATGTGTGTTAATGTACCTAACGTTTGTTTCGCAGCGGCTTTAGCTTCATTTAATTTCGCATCACCGTTCAACGCCGTCTTCGTACTGTTCACATTTTGTAATGCTTGTTCAACTGCTGATTTGTCTACATTTTGACCACTAGCTTTTGTTAAAATTGCTTTGGCTGCATTTACAGCTTGATCATAAGCTGATTTCTTACTTGGCTCTGCATCTAGGTATTTCTGAGTTTGTTTAGTTTGTGCCTCATCATTGATACCGTTTTGTAGACTGTGCATTGCGTTATTTAATTCTGTTGCTTTGGCAGTTTCTTGATTTACACCAGCTACTGTAGTTGCGCCATCAATGTTACGCGTTAATGCATCTTTTTGTGCATTGTTAATTGATGTTAAGTTATTCAAGTTGTTTTTCGCAGTTGTCTTAGCTTGAGCTAAGTTTTGCGCACCATTTAATGCATGTTCTTTAGTTGTCACTTGTGATGTTGCTTGCGTAATAGTATTTGGTTCCATCGTTGGGTTCGATGTTTGATTAATGATTGCTTTTGCTGCACTAACTGCGCTGTCGTACTCGTTACGATTATTTGGACTTGCGTCAGTGTAGTTTTGACCTGCTTTAATTGTTGCTTCATTCGCAATACTATCTCTTAAACCTTTCATCGCTGTATTCAACGTTTGAGAACTATTTTTAACAGTTTGAACACCATCTAATGTAGTTGCACTTTGAACTTGTTCTTTTAATTTTGCTTTTTGTGCATTATTCAATTGTGCTAATCCATCAATTGTATTATTAGCATTTTCTTTAGCAACACGTAAGTTGTTATCGCCATTTAATGCTGTTTTAGCCGCATTGACTTGTGAAGTCGCACTATTTACGTCATTGGCTGTTAATGTCGCATTTGGTGTACCATTAATGATATTTTCAGCGTTAGTCACTTTTGAATCATACGCTTGACGTTTTTCTTGATCAGCATTGACATAATTACCGCTTGCTTTTGTTCTTTCTTTATCCGCAATAGCTGCTTTAAGTGCTGTCATCGCACCGTTCAATTCAGTAGCTGTATGTTGAACGTTATTTGCATCAGATACACGTTGTGCATTGTTAACTTGTGTTTTTAATGCATCTTTTTGTTTTTGGTTTAAGTCATGTGCGTTGTTAATTGTGTTCGTCGCATTTGTTTTAGCTTGAGCTAAGTTTTGTGCACCATTTAACGCTGCTTTTGTTGTATTAACTTGATTTGCCATGCCATTAATCGCATTAGCATCCATATTTGGATTGTTCGTTGCATTAATAACACCATTTGCATTATTTACAGCAGTATTGTAATTATTTTTGTTGCTATCAGATGCATCAAGATAATTTTGACTTGTTTTCGTCGTATTATCATTTTGGATACTTGTACGTAATGCACCCATGGAAGTATTTAATGTATTACCTTTATCTTTAACACCATTTACACCAGCTACATTTTGCGCTTGTTCAACTTGATGCTTCAAGTTGTCTTTTTGTAATTGTGTTAAGTTAGGTAAACCATTAATCGTATTTGTTGCTGAAGTTTTCGCATTTCTTAAGTTTTCAGCACCATTTAAAGCCGCTTTCGCTCTTGTAACTGCATTTAATGCATTATCAACGTCTGCTTTAGATGTGTTACCACCAGTTTGTTTATTTAAAATGCCTTCAGCCGCTGTGACAGCTTGCGTATATGCATTTCGTTTTGATTCATCCGCATCAAGATAATTTTGATTTCTTAATGTCGCATCTTTATCATTGATTGAACCTTGTAAGCTATTCATTGCGCCGTCTAATGTATTGGCATTTGTTTTTACAGTATTAACGCCATCAACAGTCGTCGCTTGATTGATTTGACCTTCTAACGCAGTACGTTGTGCATTCGTAATATGGTTTAAAGTACCTAAGTTTTGTTTAGCTGCCGCTTTCGCTTCTGCCAGTTTAGCATCCCCATTCAATGCTTCTTTCGTACTTGTTACTTGTTGTAATGCACGGTCAACTGCTGCTTTATCTGAATTTGAACCTGTTTGTTTATTTAAAATTGCTTTCGCAGCAGCTACAGCTTGATCATAAGCAGTTTTCTTACTTTGTTCAGCGTCACGATATTTTTGAGTTTGTTTTGTTGCATTTTCATCATCAATACCATGTTGTAATTGACCCATAGCTGTATTAAGTTCATTTGCAGTTTGTTGGATACTTGTTACATTTGCAACACGTTGCGCACTTGTAACTTGTGCTTTTAACGCATCTTTTTGCGCTTTATTTAAGTTAGTAGCACCATCGATGGCATTTGTTGCTGTTTGTTTCGCTTGCGTTAAATTATGTGTACCATCTAATGCATTTTTCGTTGATGTCACTTGTGTAGCGATTTGGTTAATTGCATTAGCATCCATATTTGGATTGCTTGTTGCATTAATGACACCATTAGCACTATCAACAGCATTGTTATAGTTTGTTTTGTTACTTCCTGTAGCATCAAGATAGTTTTGGCCATTTTTCGTAGCTGTGTTATCTTGAATGCTATTTCTTAACGTACCCATAGCACCATTTAATGTGTTGGCACTTGATTTAACAGTATCTACACCTGCAACATTTTGTGCTTGTTGCACTTGTTGTTTCAATTTATCTTTTTGAGCAGTTGTTAAATGTTGAAGTCCGTTTATAGTAGTGTTTGCATTTGATTTAGCTTGCTCTAAATTATGGTTACCATTTAGGGCACCTTTCGCATTTGTCACTTGTGACAACGCGTTTTCAACGGCAGCTTTGTCTAAATTTGATCCACTATTTTTATTTAAAATGTTTTCTGCGTTCGCAACGGCTTGAGTATAAGCAGTTTTCTTATCTGAATCAGCATCATGATAGTTTTCACTTGCTAGTGTATTTGCTTTATCATTAATACCATTTTGCAAGTTAGCCATCGCTGTATTCAATTGTGTACCTGTATTAGATACAGCTTCAACACCAGCTACAGTTGTTGCTTGATCAATTTTAGTTGTTAAGTCACGTTTTTGTGCATTATTAATTGACGTTAAGTTATTTAATGCATTTTTAGCTGCATTCTTCGCATTTGTAACGTTTTGATCACCATTCAATGCATTTTTAGCACTTGAAACATTTTGAATAGCCGCTTCAACATCTTGTTTAGACGTATTTGCACCTTGCGTTTTATTCAGAATTGCTTCAGCTCTGCTTACCGCATTTGTATACGCATCACGTTTAGCTTTATCTGCATCAGTGAAGTTAACACCTTGTTTAACTGTGTTTTGATCATGGATAGCTTGTTCCAAGTTGCCCATTTGCGTGTTTAACTCAGTTGCTGCATTTTTAGCAGCTGTTACCTCACTCACATGACCTGCACGGTCAATTTGTGATGAGATGGCAGATTTTTGGTTATTTGTTAAGTGTGATAACGTATTTAAGTTTTGCTTAGCAGTGTTTTGTGCATTTCTTAAGTTTTCAGCACCGTTTAAACCATTTTTAGCATTATTCACTTGTGTTGCAGCTTGGGTAATCGCACTAGCATCCATAGTCGGATTGTTAGTTTGATTAATGATACCTTTCGCATTTGACACAGCGCTATTATATGTTGATTGGTTATTCGGACTTGCGTCTGTATAGTTTTGACTTGCTTTGACTGTTGTTTCGTTAGCAATACTATCTCTTAAGCCTTTCATTGCATTGTTCAATGCTTGTCCATTTGTTTGAACAGATTGTACGTCTTCTAATCTATTGGCTTGTCCCACTTGTTCTTTTAATTTAGCTTTTTGAGGAGTATTTAATTGCGTTAATGCATCAATAGCAGTATTGGCGTTTTGTTTTGCTACACGTAATATTTCGTCACCATTTAATTCTTGTTTCGCGCTGTTTACTTGATTAGCTGCAGCTGTTACTTCTGAAGGTGTCGTAACAACCGTTGGCGTACCGCTAATAATATGTTCAGCATTGGTAACTTTAGTTGTGTAAGCATTTTGTTTAGTGCTATCGGCGTTGACATATTTACTGCTTGCTAACGTATTCGTCTTATCTGCGATGGCATGTTTTAATGTGCCCATCGCCGTGTTCAGTTCAGTCGCATTACGTTGTACATCTTGTGCATTAGATACGCGTTGAGCACCATTAGCTTGTGCTTTTAATGCATCTTTTTGATGTTGATTTAAATCAGATGCGCCATTGATTGCTGTAATCGCTGCTTGTTTCGCATTGTTTAAGTTTTGCGTACCATTTAATGCATGTTTCGCATTATTAACATTATTAAGTGCTTGTTCGACTGCTGTTTTCGCTGTATTCGGTCCAGTTTGTTTATTTAAAATGGTTTCGGCTGCTGATACAGCTTGATTGTATGCATTACGTTTTTGCTCATCAGCATCCAAGAAGTTTTGGCTCGCTAATGTTCCTGACTTATCGTTGATAGCCGTTTGTAAGTTACCCATTGCGCCATCTAAACTATTTGCACTTTGTTTAACAGATTCAACACCAGCTAAGTTTGTAGCTTGTGAAATTTGATTTGTTAAATCATTACGTTGAGCTGTAGTGATATGCGTTAAAGTACCTAAATGTTGTTTCGCTGCGTTTTGAGCTGCAATTAATTTTGCATCGCCATTCAATGCATCTTTCGCAGTATTCACACGTTGCAATGCTGCTTCAACTGCATTTTGCGCAGTGTTTGGACCATGTTGTTTATTTAAAATCGCTTTCGCTGCAGTAATAGCATTATCATACTCTTGTTGTTTATTTGTATCAGCATCACGATATTTCTCAGATGATTTAACTTGAGATTCGTTGTTAATACCACTTTGCAAGCTAGCCATAGCTTGATCTAGATGTTGTGCATTTTGTTTTACAGTATCAACACCACTAACTCTTGTCGCACTACTAATTTGACTAATCAAATTGTTCTTTTGAGCATCTGTAATACTCGTTAATGTGTTTAAGTACGTTTTCGCATTTTGTTTTGCCGTAGCTAAGTTTTCATCACCGTTAAGTGCCGTTTTAGAACTATTCACTTGCTCTGCTTTTTGTGTAATCGTACTTGGATTCATTTCTGGATTACTATTTGCATTAATAATCGTTTCAGCAGCAGCTACTGCGTTGTTATATGCTGTTTGCTTATCATTATTAGCATCTACGTAATCTTCACTTGCTTTAGTCGCATCTTTGTTGGCAATACTTTGTCTTAACGTATTCATGGCTTGATCTAATGTATTGGCATTTGATTGAACCGTATGAACACCAGCGACAGTAGTACCACTATTAATTTGGTTTGTTAAATTCGTTTTTTGTGCAGTTGTTAAATGCGTCATATTATTTAACTGCTGTTTCGCTGTTTGCTTCGCTTGATCTAATAAACGTGTACCATCTAAGTTATTTTTAGCAGAATTCACTTGATTCATCGCTTCAGTAACTTGATCTTTCGTTTTATTTTGACCATTTGATTTATTTAAAATATCTTTCGCAGCTTGTACCGCATTTGTGTATGCTGTTTTCTTACTTGGTGTCGCATCTTGATAATTTTGACTATTTAATGTCGTTTGTTCGTCATTGATTGCACCTTGCAAGTTACCCATCGCTGTATTTAAATCTGTACCTTGTTGTTTAACAGTATTTACGCCAGCAATATTTGATGCAGCATTAATTTTAGATTTAACAGCTGCTTTTTGTGCATTATTTAAATGCGGTAATGCATCAATTGCTCTTGCAGCATCTGTTTTAGATTGTGCTAATTTTTCATCACCATTTAATGCATTTTTATTAGAAGTAACAGCTGAAGTTGCACGATTAACATCATCAACAGACATCGTTGGATTTGTTGTTTGATTAATGATTGTTTCGGCACTTGAAACTGCACTGTTATATGCATTTTGTTTAGCTGTATCTGCATCCGCATAATCTTCTGTACGTTTCACTTGATCTTTATCTGCAACAGCTTGTCTTAAGTTACCCATTGCACTATTCAAGTTTGTTGCATTTTGCTTAATTGTATTAACTGCATCAATTTGATGCGCACCATTAATTTGCGATTGTAAGTTTTGACGTTGTGCATTATTTAAATTGTTTAAATGACCTAATGCAGTATTCGCTTCTTGTTTCGCAGCATTTAACTTAGCTTCACCATTCAATGCATGTTCTTTACTTGTGACATTTGATAAAGCATTGTTAACATCACTTGGTGTTATAACTGGATGTTGTGCATTACCATTAATAATGTCATTCGCATGGTTGTATGCATTGTTGTAATCATTTTTCTTATTAGTATCTGCGTTGACATAATTATCACTTTGTACGACTTGGTTATGATTAGCAACGCCACGTTTTAAACCTGTCATAGCAGTATTTAAGCTTTGAGTCGTTTGTTTAATATCATTTACTGCTTGCACGTTTTGTGCACTATTCACTTGTTGTGTTAATGCATTCTTTTGTGCTTGGTTTAAATCACTTGCATGCGTAATCGCATTTGTTGCTTCTGTTTTCGCACGTTGTAAGTTTTGTTGACCATCTAAAGCATCTTTCGTCGATTTAACAGATGCTGCTTTTTGGTTCACTGTGTTAACATCCATCGTTGGATTAGTCGTTTCTCCAATGACACCTTTAGCCGCATTAACTGCATTATCATACGCTTGTTTATTAGCTGGTGTTGCGTCAGTGTAATTTTGACCTGATTTAATTGTATTATTATCCGCAACACTGTCTTTTAATTTCGTCATCGCAGTATTTAAAGCCGTAATGTTAGACTTAATTGTTTCAAGCGCAGCATGATTTTGAGCAGCATTAATTTGTTGCGTGAAATTATTTTGTTGTGCTTGGTTTAAGTTAGATGCACCATGTAATGTTGTTAACGCTGGCTGTCTATCTAATGTTAAACCTTGACGTGCTGTATTTAATTGATCCTTAGCTTGGTTTGCTTCTGCCACTTTATCATTGATATTTTGGACAGTTGGGTTGCCATTCAACACTTGATTAATTTCAGTTAACTTTTGACGCGCTGCTTGTAATTTTTGGTTGTACGCATTTAACGAAGCGGTTGTCATACCTGTTGTATCCGTTGGTTGATTAATGCTTTGTTCTAATTGCGTTTTCGCAGTTTGAAGCGGCGCTTTATCTGGTGTTAAAGCTTGACGTGCATGATCTAAATCAGATTTAGCTTGATTTGCTGCAGACGTATTTGTATTAATTTGTTCTACAGTCGGTGAACCTGCTAATACTTGATTGATTTGTTGAATCTTATTACGTGCAGCTGTTAACTTCGCATTGTATGCATTTATAGAGTCTTGTGTCATACCAGTTGTACTTGTTTGCGTGTCAATACTATGTTGTAGTTGATTTTTCGCATTTTCTAAAGGCGCTTTATCGACTGTTAAGCCATTACGTGCTTGATCAAGTGCTGATTTAGCGGCATTCGCTGCTGTCACGTTTTGACGTATTGTCGCAACATCTGGATGTGAGGCTAATACACGATCAATTTCTTGAATTTTAGTTCTAGCTGCTGAAAGTTTTTCATTAAATGCTGCAATAGATGCGCTTGTCATACCAGTCGTACTCGTTGGCTGATCAATATCATTTTGCAACTGAGTTTTTGCAGTTTGTAATGGTGCCAAGTCTGGAGTTAGTCCAGCAATTGCTTGTTTTAAGCTATTATATTTTTCTTCTACTTTTGTTTTTTCTGCGGCAATTTGTTGGTCAGTCGCATCACCATTGTTAATAACATTTTGTGCATTTGTTGATTCTGTTTGACCCGCACGTTTAGCATTTTCATATGCTTGGATTGATGATTGTGTCATACCATCAGTAGTTACTGATTTATTGATTTCTTCATCAAGTTTCGTCTTAGCAGTTCTTAAAGCACTATTATCAGCTAAAGGTACTAATTGATTAATTGCTTGCGTTAATCGCTCATTGACACGATTTACATTTGTTAACGCAGATTGTACCTCTTGCACTGTTCTTATTGGCTTCTGAATGATAGCATTAGCGCTATTTTTAGCACTTGTTAAGTCACTTTGAAGTGCACGAATCGAATTATTGTAGGCAGTAATACTTGCCGGCTTCTTACCAGTCGTTGTACCTGTGCGATTCAATTGTTGCACTGCTTGCTCTAAGGCATGTGTATCTGCAGTTAAATCATGTTTCGCTTGGTTTAATGCTGTTAATGCGTTATCGACACGATGTTTTTCGTCTGAAATTTGTTGTGCAGTTGCATCGCCATTGTCAATAACACGTTGAGCTGCAGTTATTTCGGTTTCTGCTTCACGCTTCTTCGCATTATAGTTATCAATACTTTGTTGCGTCATACCAGCAGTTGATGGTACTTGGTTCACAGAACTTTGTAAGTTATTTTTAGACGTTACTAATTGACTATTATCTTCTTTATTTTGAAGTAATGCTTTAGCTTCATTTATCTTAGTTTGTGCAGCTTGAACTTTAGTTAATGCGTCAGAAACTTGTTGTGGTGTTGCACGCTCATTATTAATCACTTGTTGTGCTTCTGTTTTCGCAGAATTGATTTGTTGTTGCGCATTATGCATTGCATTATTGTACTGCGTAATTGTACCTGGCTTTTTACCATCTGTACTAACTGGATCATCTAAATGATTTTTAGCTGTGATTAACTCACGTTTATCCGCTTTTGTGAAAATGGACTCTTGTACTTCTTCAGTACTACCATCATTGTAAGTTACTGTCACAGGAATCGTCGTTGTGCTACCACCAGCTAAATTAGTAGGCATTGCTGTGCCATTTTTAATCGTTGCAGTACGTTTATTAGCAACTTGAACTGCATTGTTAATTTCAGCTGCTGTTACATTTGAACCATAATCTTTCACAATTTCTGTTGTGTTGACAGTATGTGCTGCCGGTGCAGTTAATGTACTTGGATTACTGCTTGCTGAGTGACCTGTACCTGCTTTCGGTGTAATGGTAATTGCTGAATTTGGCTTGATAGTATTTGCATTGAACGTCACTTTACCTGTATGTGCATCTAACGTTACATAATCTGGTTTATTGGCGATTGTCCATTGATTATTTTGACCACGAACAACATTAAGTGTCTTACTATGTTCCGCACCATTACCAACCTTTTCAGTGTAGGCAATATCCATTACTTGTGTTGGATTAATTAAATGTCCAGACGGGTTATTAGGCGTGATATCAATGTGACCATTTTGCCAAATTTTCGTAGTCGCTTGGTTCGGTTGTGGTGCGACAACTGTGAAATCATCACTACGTTGCTCGTCACTGATTGTTTCGCCACTACCTTGTGTTGCAACAACTTGAATTGTATCAGCAGGATTGAAAGTACCTGCTGGCACAGTAATACCATTATTAGTTCCAACAATACCTGTTACATTAGCTGCTGATGCTTCTTTCACCCATGGGCTCGTATTATTACGACGTGTAAATGTCGTTACAACATTTCCATTACGTTTAATAACTAATTTGTCAGCATATGTCGTAACATTACCAGCATGAGTATTGACTGTTTGGTTCGCACCAGGTGCAATTGTAATCGCTCCTGCCGCTGTTTCAGTCACAGTTGGTTTCGCTGGTTGCACATCTTTTACTACAAATTTCGCTGGTAAAGATGATGCAAAAGTATGTCCGTTATAGATGACATCATATTTCGCATTAATGACTTTAGCCGCATTCGGTTTATTCATTGCTGCCCAGTTTGCATCGTTTGTACCCGTTGCTGCATTATTCCATTTATACGTAAATCCATCTGTTGGTAAACCAGTAGCATTTTGCATTTGTGCATATCCTGATGCTTGCGTACCACTTGCTAAAGTGCCACCAACTGTTGTTGTATAAATAGTTTGAGGGAATTCAAATTGATATACGTTCAAAGTTACAGGAACTCGTTTAGCAGCTGAAATACCCGGATATGTGACATCGACATTTAAATGTTGAACGCCTGCTTGTTGGTTATTTGGTTGTTGTCTATTTGCCCATGCTGCAGTGATACCATTTGTGTTTGTATTTGGATCAAATGTAATGTAGTTTATCGCATCCGTTCCATTAGTCAAATTTTGACCTTTCACATCACGTGATGGCGCCTTAGCATTAGCAACTGGATAAACTTTGACTGGAACTTCAACATTACGCGTACCTTGACCACTAGGTAATGTTACAACCGCAGTTTTATGAGTGTTACCGACTGTATTCTTCCATGTATCTGGACTATCATGCCATGCAACCGTTGCTCCATGTGGCGGGTTTTGAATAAATCTTTCTACGTGTCCGAAATCAAAACCGTCGCCACCTTTAATAAATACAGCGCCTTCAGTAGTTGCTTGTAATTGTGGTGTCACTGTTACTGTTGCACTGTCATTTGAATCAACAGATTCATTTCTTGTTACATCTATCGCTCGACCATGTTCATCTTGAGTAGTGTACGTCACATTATTCATTGTGATAGAAGACCTTGCCTTAATCACACCATTTGGTAACGCATCACTTACCGTTACAACTGCAGTATTACCACTACCATAAGTCGTGTTTGTAATCGTTAATGGCGTATTATCTGCTTTAAATAATTTAATAGATGAACTACTTAACACATTATTAATTTTAATTTGTTGGTTAGTAAGACCTGCTTTATAAGTCACAGAGTTGCCATCAATTCGCGGTGGATCTGGTTTAACTTTTGCTAAAATCTTGATAATTTGCGTTTGGTGATTATCATAAGTAACTCGAATATCCCTTGTTGAAATACCAACCACATCTTTACTTGGTCCATATGAATTTGTAAATTGGAAATTCATACGTTGCGCATTTTGTGTCCAAGAATCATTAACTGGTTTAACATATTGTTTCGCATCATACACATCAGATACACCTGGGAACACAGCGCCTCTATTCGTCTCAAAGACATGCTTCGGTACTGTACTTACTACTTTATATGTTGCTGTTTTCGTAATCGGCGTTGTTTCACCATCAATTAAGATATGTGCAGTTACTGTTATATCTTCACCAATACGTGTATTATCTTTATTTGGCGCTTGACCACTTACCCAAGTAATCGTCGCATCTGGAATGGCACTACCATTAGATAACTTAAAGTAATCTGATGCACTAGAACCATTACCTGCTGGGAAGTCTTGGCCTTGTACAGTGTAATGCGAATGTGCAACGATTTCTGGAATGACATGCTTTACAGGTACAGTCACTGTTGATGTTGTTCCATCTTGATAAGTAACAGTTACTGTGACATTGGCATTATTTCCAGTACGACTGACATTACTAACTGTTTTACTAGTGATTTCATTCGCACTTGCTCTTGCATAACTTCTATTTGGTACTGTTTCAGTAAACGTTAATGAATTAATAATTGCCGTTTGATCAGCTTGTGATACTGTCGCATTATTCGAAATATTGGCAATTCTCACAGGATTAGCAGCCGTTGATGAAGTACCAACTCGATATTTATCACGCAAAGGTTTCACTGTTACATTGAATGAAGTTGTAGCTGTATTACCACTTGTATCAGTTGCTAATAAATTGATTGTCTTACTAGTTGCTGATGTCACATTTGGTGCCGTTGCAGAAACATGTTGATGGTTATTATCAACAGTACCTGTAATTTGTGATGTATTTGGTACAGTTACAGATTGCACACCAAAGTTATCATTCGCTGTAATCGTATTTGTAAATGTTTCACCTGAGAACACTTGATGATTAGTGTAATTACCTACTGAAATTGTTGGATTCACTAAATCACTTGGTACAAAATAAATGTTAATAGCGTCAGTAGTATTTCCTGTATTTTGATTTAAATGTTCAACATATTGTTTTGGACCATATGGCGTTAAGTATAACTGTGCTTTATAAACTGCATCACTTGCATTATGTGTAGAATTACTTTTTACAACGTGGTCAATTGTAAATGCGCCAGCACCATTAGCTGCCGGTTCGTTTACGTTAACAACAGTTGAATTACTATGGTTTGCACGAGTATTTGAATTTGTAACAGGTTGCCCACCATAACCGTTTGAAGGGTTGATGATGTCTAACACTTGAATCACTTGACCATTCAACGTAAATTGACGTTGACCATCAGTTGTCGCATTTGATTGTGAATAACCAGTCGTTCTAAAGTTAGGTCTTCCGCCAGCTTCTGCTTGTGATTTTTCATTACCAGTAATGTTATTTCGCAATCCAGGCACTGTAGTTGTTGCTTTTAACATTGTTAAAATGTCATTCGTCGTAATTTGAGTACCTAATGTAGCATCATAACGATAAATTAAAGATTTATGGTCATCAGACCATGATAAACCACCATCTGTTGGTCTGTTTGCAATTTTTGCATTCGTCCATGTCACTGTATAATCTTGTGGGAAATTAACCCAACGCAAGAAATTCATATTAGCTAGGTTTGACGCGAATGATTTCGTTAATCGACCTTTATTAATATTTACTGTAATAGTACTTACATTAGCACCATTAGGTGTATTTGTAACTGAAATATCACCTTCGGCAAGCGTAATTACATCTCTATTTGCATTAATAAATGCTTGTTTTACTTTTGAGATTTCATCAGTAGTTAAATCATATGTTGACGTACGATATACACGTTGATCGCCTTCAGGTTGTTTCACATCAACGATTTTTAAACTAATATAGAAATCTTCAGTGTCTTTATGATATGCATTTGAAGCAACTATATGATATAACTGCGTACCTGCATTCATTTGACTAACTTCTTGTGCAGTTGGAATAGTTCTATCAGATGTAATATTTGTAAATGTGCCATTTGGAATAGCTTGTCCATTACTTAAAGTAAAATATTGTTTAATATCACCAATATTAAATGATTGTCCTTTAGCAATCGTTACCGTTGCTGTTTTAGCTGCATTGGCAGTTTGATATTCAGATTTCACAACTGGTTCGTATGTCATCACATTTGTAGCATCAAGCGTTGTTGATGAGCCATCACGGTAATGTAATGTGACATTACCATTATTATCGACAGTTACTGGATCAGTTGATGCTAAATATCCTCTTATATTTTGGTTTTTATTCATAAAGGCAGTAATTATGCTTTGCTTTTCATCATTAGATACAGCAGTCGGATTGACTACTACAACTTTCTCAGTATTTCCTAATACAATCGGATGAGCATCTTCACTAATTTTACCTACATGAATTGACACATGTTTAGATTGACTATCATTTGTCGTATTATTGACATTATCTGTCGCTGATACTTTAAATGTAATATCACTGTTAAACGCCTGATTCATACTCACTCTACCTGTAATAGCTAATGAGCCGTTTTTGTTGTCGGATTTAGTTAAATTTGATATCCAACCATTCGGCAAAGTAGTAATAGTTGTATTTTTTATACCAGAATGTCTATCAGAGACTCCCATTGTAAAGTTGACTTCGTCGCCTCGATAGTATTTGGCATTTATTCCAACAGGATTATTGATTGTTGGTGGAATGTCATCTGGCAAAATAGTAACAGCATTACTCATATTAGATGCAACTACTTTATTATAATAAACTACTGCTCTAATTTGTTTACCTACAGGTGGTATGAATACAACATAATCTTGCGGTCGTATAGTAATTGTATTATGCACCCCATCAGGTGTACCAGTCGCAAGTATCGTATAACCAGATGGTATTTGATCTGCCTCACTACCACCATTCGTAGTTTGATTTGTTGGTGCAACTAAATAAACCAATGCCGATGGATCCAACGGTATTCCCGAAATATTAACAGGCACTTTTTGTAATGCTGTACCTCTTAATTGCTCAGCTGTCGTTGTAATTGTTGGTGTATGTGGTTTAACACGAATTTCGAATAATTGTTCTTTACGTCCAAAACGTATCGTTCCAAAGTAATCCCCTGGTAATAAATTACCAACAAGTTCAATGTTACGTTCTCTAGCATTATTAGTTCTATTTGTCGAGTTTTCAATGTGTAATGTACGCGGAATACCTGTAATTTGCCAATCTTTATCTGTAAAATTCTCATTACTTGTTAAATTAATACGTAATGGTTGAATAGATGTTACGCTACCACCTAAATTCACGGAAGCATTCCCTTGGTTACCTGCATATACATAGAAAACTGGATGCCCAGCTTGTTTTGAAAATGGTTTTTCAGCAATGTTTTGAGTATCGTCATTTTTAAAGAATTTAATATTATGTTGGATTTCAGGTAATACCGTTAAGTTAACAGGAACTAAAGTTTCACTATTACCATAACCATCAGGATAGTCGAAACCAATCATTAATCTTATTGGGTTTCTAGTTCTTGCTGCTTCTTGTAATTTTTGATCAGTAAATAATTGACTTAATTGATATTCATTTAATTCCTGAACGCCCCCCGGTCTAAAAGCGTTAGTAGTTGCATTAGTTGGGTAAAAACCTAACACTTTATTACTCGGCGTCTTAACATAACTTAATGGATCATCAACAAAATCATCTATATTTAGGTTTGTACTTTCTAATACCTTTTTCGTTTGTACATTTCCTTGACTCACTTCTACACGTTTAGTTGTACCTATGCGATATGTACGATTAACCACTTGTCTTAAACCATTAAGACGTTGTTGATGGTCTTGCGTTGATTCGACGTATAGTTGACTGTACATAAATAATTGATTGTACTCTAAAGCACGCCCACCTGCTGCATAGTACAATTTATTAACAGTTGGACCTTGTGTTTTAAATGAAATTGTATAACTTGCATCACCTTGACCGATGAAAGTATAAACTTTAGGAACACCCGGTGATTCAGCAGGTTTTTGACCATTAATATATTCAAAATTTTGTCTACCAAATGCTTTAGTAGCAGCTGTTGCTCCAGCTTCACTAAAATAATCACTCGCTCTAGATAAATCTTCTAAAGAATAAACATGGACAGTTGGCCAGCTATATATTACTTGGCCACTTCTATTTCTTATTTTAAAGTCATGTGAACGATCAGGATCATTTACTCCATATTCCCACATTTGTTGAAGTGGTTTATTTGCACCTGCTCCTGCTCCATGACTCCATTGTACATTTGTTCCATCTGAATTAACTGTTACAAAGTCAGTTCTTCCTACTGGCACTTGGTCTGCTGGTAATGCAAACCAGAAAATCATATTTTGATGTGGAGCATGTCCTTTATTAAACTTAATAACCCATTGGTAGCCATCTCCAGTTTGTTTCGCTGTCATAAGAGCAATTTCCTTTGAGTCAGAGGCCTTCAATGTATTCCATGGTGTAGTTGGTAAATTATATGGCGCCCCTTTACTAGAAGCATTGATATATGTACCTACAGGATATCCTGAACCATCATTAGCATTTTCAACATAATATGATGAATTTGCATTTTGATAGTCTGATACTGATCTAGGCTCTGCAGCTCTAGACTCAACAGAACGCGTTTGAATTCTGTTTGATCGACGGCTAGTTTGTTGACGTTGAGGCATTGTACGAATTAAAGCAACAGCTTGTTCCAATTCTTTGTATGCAAGTTGCAAGTCTTTATTGTTTATTGGATCATTACTGCCTAATAACGTATTAATCTTATCAAAAATGCCTTTTACATAGTTAAATGTGCCAGAATCTGCATTTTCACGGTCAATAAAGCGATAATCATGATAATTTGCATCAAAAAATGCTTGTAATTCATTTCGGTCATGTTGTACGTTACCATTATCAGATGAATCTGAAGCTGTTACTACATTTGCTTCATGATTTTCTAAATGAGCCGCTCTATTGTCGTTTCCATTTTTATTAGCAGATTGACTTTCGTTTTGTTTATGCTTACCTTCTTCTTTATCTGGTTGTGTTGTCGCAGCCGTTGCCGAATCTTTCTTTGTATTTACATTTTGAGATGCTGGTTGTTCATCATTAGTAGTAGATGATTGCGCTACTTTTTGATCTACTAAATTAGCTTGACTAATATTTGGTTGCTCATTTTCATGAGTAGCAGATAATGATTGACTATTTTGTGAATTTTGAGAATTTTGTACTTGAGATTCTCGATTCTCAGTCTGTTCATTATTACTTTGTTGTTTCTGTTTAACCACGCTTGCTGGTTGATTTGTTTCAGCAGCATGTGCTTGTGATGTATTGAATCCTAAAAATACCAATGTCGCAATGACAGTTGAAAATGTACCAACTGTATATTTACGAATACTAAACTTTTGAATTTTATCACGATAATTCACAGCTATTGTTCACTCCTTATCTTGTTGTTATGTCTCTGTTGTGTTGTGAATGTATTTACTTTTGATTGCTTGTATATTGTAATGCTCATTCCATTCTCATTTAAAAATTTAAAACGATGACGATTCAATACAATTTCGCAATCTATCCAAAAAGTATTGAAACACATTACAACTATGTGTTGAACAATTTATTTATGCTCCAGAATATAATAACACAAAATATATTGTATGGTAAATTGAATTTGTGACAATTTATAATAATTATAAATAAAGTAGCGTAAAAGAGTAATAAAAAACCAATCCCTATGTTCATTTAAAATAATGACACATAAGAATCGGTTTATATTTTTGTTTAATATTGTAGCGACTTGTATGATTTCAATTTAATTCTCAATTATCATAATTGAGTGTCGTTTTGTTTAGGCACAAGTAACAAAATGATAACGAATGATAATATTCCCATACCTGCATTTAACCATAATGCAATCATTGCACCTGTATAAATGTTTGTCATATTTGATACGATTGCATATACTGCACCACTCAATGCGACGCCAAATGCTCCACCTAATGCAGAAGCCATTTTATAGATACCTGCAGCAACGCCTACTTTTTCTAACGGTGCATTTGCAATTGCTGTATCTGTTGATGGTGTAGCATATATCCCTAGTCCTAAACCAAAGAATAAATAACCTATAATACAACAAATGACATACAATATTTCTGGCAAGAAAGTTAATGAAATGAGACATTCTCCGACAATAAGAACTCCTGTTCCAATTAACATTGGTTTCTTGCATCCGAGTGTTTGAAGTAACTTTTCACCAACACGAATCATAATTAGTACCATTACTAAATAAGTGATTGATAAACTTCCTGCTTGCAATGAAGAATATCCTAAACCTCTTTGAACAAATGTGTTGGCTACTATTAATGTTCCTGCAACACCATTTAACAAAAAGTTTGAAGCTGTTGCACCTGTGTAAGCTTTATTTTTAAATAATTTAAAATCGATTAAAGGATTTGTAGCACGCTTTTCAAGAACTATAAATAAACTAAAAGATCCAATTGCAATTGCTAATAAAGTGATAAAAAGAAGTGAGGTTACACCTAATTCTGATCCTTTAGTAATTAAAATATTTAAACTGAGGAGCATAATGACTAAAAGAACCAGACCTTTAATGTCAAATTTATTTAGAGAAATCGATTTAGATTTAGTTTCAGGTGTGCCTTTAATAAGAAACAGTGCAATTAATGAAATTATAATTGATAGGATGAAAATCCAACGCCAACCTAAAAGCGTTGCAACTGCACCTCCAAAAAATGAACAAACACCAGAGCCGCCCCATGAGCCAATTGACCAATAACTTAAAGCGCGTTGTCTATCTTTCCCAATGTAATATGACTTAATAATAGACAAAGTTGCAGGCATAATACATGCTGCTGAAAGTCCTTGAATTAATCTTCCTATAATAAGTAATAAAGGAATATTTGAAATAATGATTAATAATGAACCTAATATATTTAAGATAATACCAATGTTCGTGAGTTTAATTCTGCCATATTTATCAGCAAGACCACCTGCTCCTACTACAAACATTCCTGAAAATAAAGCAGTTATACTAACGGCGATATTAACCGTTCCAATATCTGTATTGAAACTATCTTCAAGTATTGGTACAACATTAACCAATGATTGTGCAAATAGCCAAAACGTTATTACACTTAAAACAATTCCTATTAACAACTTATTATTGCCTTCAAATGCCTCTCTTGACGGCTTTTCCATCTCTATTTGCCTCCCTATACTTTTGAAAAACAGACAAATTCCATAACAGAAATTTGTCTGTTCGTTAGAATAATTGAATGGTTTTAATTTTAATGTGTAAAACTTTAAATTTATTAGTAGTCCATCCATTTATTCTCAATGCTAGTTATCTTACCTTATGCTGCTTTTTGTTTCTTCTTATAGTAATAAACTGGTATACCAAGTGCTGTTATTAGAATTCCAATGATTGCTAATATAAATTGTGTAAACAGTGTATTAATTAATACAAAAGATCCTGCCAAAATAGCAATTAAAGGTATGATCGGATATAACGGTACTTTATATGGACGCTCCATATTTGGTTCACGTTTTCTTAAAATTATTACAGCAACAAATGACATACAATAGAACAACCAAATAACAAAGATTAACATGTTTGTAATTGTATCAAATGCTCCCATTGACATCATGATGATAGCGATTATAAGTTGTATAATTGCGCCAAACCATGGTGCGCCAGATTTTGTTAATTTTGCGAATAAGTGGCTAAATGGCAATAATTTTCTTTCAGCCATTGCATATGGTACGCGCATACCAGTCATAGTATAGCCATTGATCGTACCATAAACAGAAATTAATATACCGATTGTAATAATTTTACCGCCATTTTCACCAAATAATATTTTTGATGTATCTGAAGCTGCATTTAAGTTACCAGCAAGTAGTTCTATTGGCAACGTTAATAAAAATGTAGCGTTAATTAATAAATATACAGCCATAATACAACCGATACCAACTGAAATCGCTAAAGGTAAATCGCGTTTAGGATTTTTAAGTTCCCCCGCAACATTTCCTACATGAATCCAACCATCATATGCAAACATAGTTGCTAATAAACCACTACCAATTGCTGTAAAGAAACCATTTCCTGAATTACCTGTAGTTGGAATTAATGAAAAAGTGATATCTCCAGATTGAAAAATACCAAAAATTACAATAACGATGATTGGAATCAGTTTAATTACTAAAGTAACTGATTGTAAAATTCCGCCTGCTTTTGAACCTAGGAAATTTATCAACACAATAGATAACGCAGATGCGATTGCTATTGGTATTAACGAACCTATAGATAAATGGAATAAATTAATTAGCTGTGTCGCAAATACGATAGACAATGCTGCTACGTTAGCTGGAAAATAAATAAATGATTGCGCCCAACCTGATAGGAAGCCCCAGAAATCACCGTATGTATATTCTATATACTTCGTTAAGCCACCTGTTTCAGGGATTGCAGCAGCAAGTTCTGCTGCTGTTAACCCCGCACAAATGGTAATGATGCCGCCTAGGAACCATACAAACAAGGCCATTCCTGCTGTTCCTGTTACTTCTGTTACGTTTGATATTTTAAAGAATACTCCTGAACCAATAACTGTCCCCATAACAATAGCAAACGCTGAGAAGAAACCTATATTTTTTTGTAATTCTTTACCATTTGACATAATTACACCTCATTTTTAAGATTAAATGTTTTAACCTACCACACCCTTGCTTGTATCTGCAATATTCAGTCCATGTTCAATGACACCTGAAACTCTAGTTAAGTCAACATTCCCGCCTGAAACTAAAGCAACAACATTTTTATCTTCAAGCCATTTATTGTTTATTTTTCCACTTAAAATTGCAGCTGTTGGTAATGCGCCTGCACCTTCAGTAATAATTTTGGCACGCTGCATTAAATCTTTCATAGCATGTTCAATCTCTTCTTCAGTAACAAGAATAAATTCATCTACTAAATGTTTAACTACTTCATATGTTTGTTCACCAGGAACTTTTACATCACAACCATCTGCAATTGTGCTATCTTCACGATGTTCAGTTAAATCTCTCTTATAGAATGACTCTGCCATGCCATGCACATTTTCAGCTTGAACGCCGATAATATGAATTGATGGGTTAAATGATTTTAATGCGGTGGCAATACCTGCAATTAATCCTCCACCGCCAACTGGTACGATGACTGTATTCACATTCCAAATATCATCTAAAATTTCTAAACCAATTGTTCCTTGGCCTGCCATTACAAACTTATCGTCATATGGATGAACGATTGTCATGCCATTTTCTTTCGCTAATTCTTCCATATAAAGTCTAGTTTCGTTAAAGTTTTTACCTTTTAAAATAACCTTTGCCCCATAGCCTTTTGTTGCTTGTTGTTTCGCTTGTGGTGCTGTTTCAGGCATTACAATCGTTGCATCAATGCCTAATAATTTAGCTGTTAAAGCAACACCTTGTGCATGGTTCCCAGCAGATGCTGCGATAATGCCTTTTTCTTTTTGTTCATCTGTTAAGTGATTAATTTTATTGCTAGCGCCTCTAAATTTAAAAGATCCTGTGAATTGCATATTTTCTAATTTTAGAAATACATTCCCTTTAGTTATACTTTGGCTTAAATACATTGATTTAATTAGAGGTGTTCGACGAATAAATGGTTTAATGCTTGCTTTAGCTTCTTCGATATCTCCTAAACTTACAATATGTGCTGTTTGTAATGTAACTGTGTTGGTTGTCATAATAATTACATCCTTCCGTTTTGTAAATTTTTAGTCCAAACTATAATGCTATATTTAAAATATTCATTTCACTCAATTTCATTTAAATTACTATCTATTCGATAACATTTAATATTTCTTTATAATTTAGGTCATGTGATGAAGCTAATCCTTGATTTGTCACTTGTCCTTGGTAAATGTTTACACCAGTACTTAAGGCTTCATTATCTTTAATTGCTTGTTCTAAGCCTTTGTCACAAATTTCTAATATATAATCAATATTTCCTTGTGCTAATGCCATTGTTGAAGTTCTTGGGACTGCTCCTGGTTGGTTTGGTACACCGTAATGAATCACACCTTCTTCTTCATACACTGGATCAGATATTGTAGTTGGTCTAATTGTTTCAATAGTTCCACCTTGGTCAATAGCTATATCGATTAATACTGAACCTTTTTTCATTGATTTAACCATCTCACGAGTAACCAATTTTGGCGGTTTCGCACCTGGAATTAAAATTGTAGAAATAAATACATCTGCTTTTTTAATTTGTTCTGCTAAATTTTCTGGTGTTGATTTGACTACTGTGACATCTTTTTCTGCATACATATCTTCAAGATATTTAATGCGGTCATCATTTAACTCGATAATGATTACTTTAGCATTTAGTCCCAAGGCAACATTTGCTGCATTTGTTGCTGCTACGCCACCACCGAAAATCACATATGTACTACCAGGTATATCCACATTTTCATGTACACCAGTCACTAAAGTACCTTGACCACCATGTTGTGCTTCAGAGTAGTAAGCTCCCATAATTGCTGAGCGTTGACCTGCTATAGCACTCATTGGCGCTAATAATTCTGCTTTTCCATTTTTTATAATGGTTTCACCACTAATCGCAGTTACACCAACTTCTTGCATTTTTTCTACTATTTCTTTTGAAGATGCTAAATGTAAAAATCCCCAGATAATTTGATTCTTTTTGAAATATTGATATTCGCTTTCATGAGGTTCTTTTACTTTGATAACAAGATCAGCTTCCCATGCTTGTTCATGAGTTACGATCTTAGCGCCTTCTTTTTCATACATATCGTTAGAAAATCCTGAACCAATGCCAGCATTTTTTTCAACAATTACTTTATGTCCTGCATCCGTTAACTTACGCACATTTTCGGGTGTGCAAGCTACACGTCCTTCACCTTGTTTTAATTCTTTGACTACTGCAACTAACATTTGCAACACTCCTCTTTCATTTGTGAATAATTTCACAATTATTTTATCCTTTGGTTATGAATATGTAAATACCATTAATTAATTATTCATATTTTATCTATAATTTGTTA